>Ga0256405_10000574_pt1 | contig 119647 bp, 119 predicted proteins | sample RumenRJG_02DNA_FD_189096 | JGI IMG/M metagenome (GOLD analysis project Ga0256405, IMG submission 189096) | Bovine rumen microbial communities from Lethbridge, Alberta, Canada - RJG_02 | ecosystem: Host-associated > Mammals > Digestive system > Stomach > Rumen | place: Canada: Alberta...
GCTTTAATGCTTCTTCTTTGAATTCTTTACTGTACTTCATAGTCGTTTTCCCTTTCTGGTTTTATTATTTATATTCTACCAGATTTTTGGGTGTTTGTCGACTGCTATTTAAGTATAACACTTCAAAATACCGTATTCAATTTTCATACTCAATCATTTTCACCGTTGTCCCGTCCATGACATTCGTTTTTAAGGCAGCGTCTCACGGCTGTCAGCTCTGTGAACGGGCGATTGCTTGCCAAGCAATCGGCTTTCACCAGGTTTGCGAGTAAAAGTCGGAAAGCCTCGTAATACCCCTTTTTCTTGCTTTTTACACACTGCGCTTTGTTGTTCGGAGTTCCGGCAAGGCTATTACTGGCAGCACGTTCAACACTGCTCACCCTGTCAGCGACCCCGCAAGGCGCACGGTCCGCAAGGAACGTTTGTTCTCTTGTTATTTTCTTTATGGTAGCACATACGTTCGCAAAAGTCAAGCCCCTGCCGAGATGTTCTGCGTTTTGAACAAACGGCAAGGGCTGTTTTGTTTATTCTGCATTAAATTCTGAGGTCGTTGCTGTTATACAAAGAAACGCCAGGAGCGCCACAAAAGTCTTGTTCCGCTCAAGTCTATGTGCGACAGACAAGCGCACCGCCACCGCCGCGTTCAGATATTTCCGCGGCAATATTTTCAGTCGCCCTTGCAATGCCGTCGAAATCCATCGCCTTGATATAATAGCTTTCCAGCTCGTCGTGCACAGCTTTTGCGTCGTTCATCGCGCTGCCCGCCGTCTGCGAAAGCTCCCTGATAAGCGCCGCGTTGGTTTTCAGACGCTTTTTGTATTTCTGCATTCCGCCCTTGTCGTAAAACCTCTGCATATTTATCACCTGCGCGTTCCTGCGAACAAGCCTTGTCAGCGGGTCAGCCGAAACGATAGCTATGCCCAGCTCACCAATCAGCAGATGCTCCCACACCTGCCCGCCAAGCTGCAAACAAGGCGACAGCCTGACGTCAAACCCCAGCGCCTGCGCCTGCTCTGCAACCTGCGAGATGAACATATCCGCCGCGAAAAAGCAGCTGTCGCTGAGCACATAGACATCAAGATAGTTTTCCAGCGTCTCGGTGAACGTCATATACCCGTAACGCGTCAGCGCCGAAAGCTGCCTTACGCCGCGCTCTCCCCTGCTGCCCCTGCTCTTGCCGAACAGCCTTTTGCAAAACCGCTTTGCAAACGCCGAGAGCTTTTCGCGGTCGACGAACTCCCCTGCGCACGCGTAAGTGTCACCGCAGACCTTTCCCAGCGCCGCATTGTATCCCGCCGCCGCTGCCATAAGCGACTTGTTATGCTCTGCCGCCGCGATAATCTTCTCGCCGTCTGCCGCCAGCATAGCATCGTTCCAGTAGTACCCGAGGTTGACGATCTTCTGACAAACGCCTGGGTAAATCGGGTCAAAAACGTGCGGCGCAGTGCCGTCAACGATGACCGCCTTTGACGAGTGCAGAACCACCGCGTCGAGCGAGTCGGGGTCTGACGAGCAGTAAAACCTCGTCACGTTTTCCGCAGGCTCAAACCTGTCCGCAATCTTTTTCATCAGCGAGGATTTCCCCGTTCCTGCACCGCCTTTCAGAATGTAAGTATAGTGCGATTTTGAATTCACATATTCCGAAATGTGCGTTGAAAAGCCGTTGGGCGTCATTGCGCCGAGAAAGAATTTTTCTGCCATAAGCTGCCTCCGATACTGTCTGCCTTGCAGACGAATTTTTACATTCTATGTACCGCGGGCGCAAATTGACAACAAAAAAGCAGGATACCTGCGAAAGTACCCTGCGTCAAGGCTATTCTGTTTTGGAGCTTTCGGGCTGTGATGTCTGCGCCTGTGCCGCGCCGCCCGAAATGTAAGCGCTGATGTAGACCTTTCCGTCGCCTGTTCCCGTGAAGGTCAGGTCGCTCGCAACGTCCTTTCTCGCCGTGTCGGGAGTGCCCACCGTGGTCGAGGTGTTGTCCTTGTCCAGCACCTGTGAATAGACAATGTAGACGTTGCCGTCAGCCGCATTTAACCTCAGCGGCTTTTCGTATGTATACTTGTCAAGGAACGCATAAAGCTCTTCGAGCGCGAGGTTGTTTTCGTGCATTATCTGCGCATAGACCGCGCCGACATAGCGGTAATGGTTCTTCTTTTCTGCAACGCCCGTAACCTCCTGCTTGTCAGCGGGGTACCTGAGCACGAAGCCGTATTTCCAGCAGTTTTCGTTTATCCACGCGTACTGTCCCTCGCCCGTGTACTCAGGGTAAGTTCCCTTGTCAGCCTCGTAAAGCTGCAGGTCTACCGCCATTCCCGAAAGATGCTCGTAGCACCCGTCAGCAGTCGTGCTGCCCGCATTTGTCTGCGGCTTTTTCTCCTGCTTCTGCTCGGCAGCTTCGCCGTTTTCATCGGCGTTTTCTTCGGGAGTTTCCTTTGCAGCCTCTGTCGTTTCGGGAACGTCATACTGCGTCATATACAGCTTGCCGTCCACCTGATAGGAAGCGTTTGTGACCATTATCGTTTTGAGTCCCGTCTGCGCCGCAAAGTCGCTGACCATCTTGTTGAGATGCTCCATCATTTCCTGCGTTCCGCAAACGCCCGTACTCGACGTCGACATCACCTGCTCGCCCTTGTCGTTGAACAGATACTGATAGATGAACACGAAATCGCTGCCGTCAGCGGCGTATTTGTGGTCTTTGTTGTCAAGTGCAAGCAGACCGCTGTTTGTCATCGTCTCGTTGTCGAGCTTGATGTATGACGTGTCATATTTAAGGTCAGTTTCCGTCTGTGAAGAATCGGGTGCAGAGCTTGACGAGTCGTCGGAAGTGTCGGCAGAGGTCTTGCCCGAATGTGTCGTCAGGGCAACAACAAACAAAAGCATTGCCGCAAGCCCTAAACCGAGCTTCTTGCAAAGGCTGTTCGTCCAGTTGATATTGCTGAAAAACTCCTTTATCCTCTCCATTAGCCGCACCACCTTTCACGCCAGATGAAAGTGACCTCGTCACACCATTATTGTACCACATTTGCGCAAGATAGTATAGCACAAACGTTCATCGCCGCAAACTTTTGTAGACTTTCACAAATCAAGGGCGCTCGCCTTGTGCAATAATGCAGTCAAAACCGCTTGAAAGCGCAGCAAAAATATGGTATCATCAAATTATCAAAAGCAAAGGAGGTGCCGCAGATGCAAAGCAGTCAGCTGACAGACTGGATAGAATGTTCCTTCGCTTTCTTCGGAAAGGAACGGCTTTTCGCACAGCTTTACAAGTCCTGCGGCTCTTTGCAGGGCGCACTTGAAGCCGCCTCTGTCAAGCGCCCAAGCGCCGAAGTCGTTGAACGGATAATCAGCGATTGCGACCGCCTCGGCATAGAGATAATCACCCGGGCTGACCCTGCTTTCCCGAAAGCCTTCTTTGCGACAAAACCCCCGGTTTTACTCTACGCAAAAGGCGACATTTCCACGCTTGCGCATAAGAATACCGCAGGCATCATCGGCGCGCGCAATGCGTCGGATAATTCCCTGCGGATATGTTGTGATTTCAGCGGGCAGCTTGCCGCAAACGGCGTTGTCATAGTCAGCGGCTTTGCTGCGGGCATAGACCAGTGCGCCCACAAAGCCTGCATTGATGCTCACGGCAGAACGGTCGCGGTGCTGGGCTGCGGGATAGGCTGCGACTACCCGTCGGGCAGCCTTGAATTGCAGGATCAGATTTGCCAAAGCGGCGTAGTTATCTCCGAATTTCCGCCGCTGTCAAAGCCAATTCGCCCGAACTTTCCCCGCCGCAACAGGCTTATCGCCGCGCTGAGCGAAAAGCTGCTGGTGGTTCAGGCATCAGGAGCAAGCGGCTGTCTCAACACCGTCAGCCACGCGCTTGAACAGGGCAAAGAGGTGTTCGTCATTCCGCCGCAGGACATCCGCTCACCGCTTTATCAAGGGCAGTGTGCCCTTATCCGTGACGGCGCGCGAATCGCCTTTGAGCCGTCCGACCTGCTTTAACCTTTCTTTCTCAGCATAGTTGCCGAGCAGGGCGCAAGGCGGATATTCAGCTTGTAATTGTTCGCAAAGCAGTGCTCGTTAAGGCAGTTCGAGCCGCTGTAAATATCCCTGTCGGTGTTGAGCATCTCCTCAAACTCACCGTTTACATTGACGTTGAGCGTGTAGTTCTGGAAATTCCCCGAGAAATTGAAAACACAATAAATCAAGTGCCCCTGCAGGTCGTTGCGCTGGAAAGCGAAAATGTTCCTGCCCTTGTTGTCAGCATCGACCCAGCGGAACGATGCCGCATTATAGTCATATTTGTAAAGCGCAGGCTCGGTCAGATAGATCTGATCGAGTTTTTTTATGAACTCGTGCAGAGAGTCGTGTGACGGATAGGTCAGAAGGTTCCAGCCAAGCTCCTTGTCCTCGCGCCACTCCATATATTCGCCCAGCTCGTTGCCCATAAAGTTGAGCTTTTTGCCGGGGTGGGTCATCTGCCACATATAAAAAGCGCGGATAGTCGCCATTTTCCTGTCGTGGTCGCCCTGCGCCTTGTCCAGCATTGTCATCTTGCCGTGAACCACCTCGTCGTGCGAAAACGGCAGGATAAACAGGTCGCTGTAAAAATAGCTCATCGAGAAGGTCATCTTGTTGTGGTGGTTGACTCTCTCGTTGGGCGGCGTCTTGATGTAATTTATCGTGTCGTTCATAAAGCCTAAGTCCCACTTGTAGTCAAAGCCAAGCCCGCCGAATTCAACGGGTGCGGTGACCTTTCCGTAGTCGGTGGAATCCTCTGCAAACAGCATAACGTCGGGGTGCAGTTTCTGCATTGTGTAATTGGTGTCTCGCACGAACCACAGCCCGCTGTCGTTTATCGGCATATCCTTTCTGCCGTGGCGGTAGATAAGGTTTGCGACCGCATCAAAGCGTATGCCGTCAATGTGATAATACTCTATCCAAAAGTTGACCGCAGATTTCATAAAGCTCAGAACGTGGGGCTTTGAGTAGTCAAACAGCGCCGTGTTCCACTCGCTGTAACGCTCCATCTCATTTTCGCTCTCGAAAACATAACCGCCGTCATAGATGTGCAGGGCAAAGAAATCCCTTGCAAAATGCACGGGCACAAAGTCGAGTACAACGCCGATATTTTCCTGATGGCACCTGTCGATAAACGATTTCAGACCGTTGGGGTCGCCGTAGCGGCTTGTCGCGCAGTAGTAGCCTGTCGCCTGATATCCCCACGAGCCATCAAAGGGGTGCTCGGTCAGCGGCAGCAGCTCAATGTGGGTGTAGCCCATTTCCTTGATGTAAGGGATAAGCAGGTCAGCCATTTCCTCGTATCTGTAAAAGCGCTCTGTTTCGGTCTTTCCCTCTTTTATGCGCCAGCTGCCGAAATGCATCTCGTAGATGTTCAGCGGCTTTTCGTAGTTCTTGTCCCTTGCGCGCAGCCACGCGTCGTCGCCCCACGAATAGCTGTCCATATCGAACAGGATAGAAGCGTTTTTCGGGCGCACCTCATCATAGAATGCGAACGGGTCTGAGCGGTAATGCTTTTCAAGCGTTCTGGTGGTCATAACATACTGATAGATGTCACCCTGCCTTGCGCCCTTGTGAAAACAGCTCCAGACTCCCCTGTCGTCACGGTGCATATCGAATATCGAACCGTTGAGCATAAGCTCGACGTTCACAGCGTTGGGTGCGTATGTCACGAACTCCGCTCCGCCGTCACGCAGATGCGCTCCCATGCACTCATACGCGTCATAGCTCAGTCCGCTGAGGAACTTGTCGATGCTGTCTTTTACAATGCTCATTTCTTCACTTCCCTGGTCTTTCTGCTTTTGCACCGCTCAATGACAATGAGCACTGCAAGTATCAGCACACCTGCCGCGGACATTATAATTCCCTCTTTTTGCAGCGGTGCGGTAAAGGTTATCTTTATATCGTGGTGACCCTTTTCCAGCGGGAAACCTACAAACGCCGTGTCAACGCACATAACGTCTGTTTTCTCCCCGTCAACGTAAGCTGTAAAGCCCTCTGCATAGGGCACGGACAGCTTGAAATATCCGTCCTCGGTCACGTCGATACTGCCGACGATATCGTCACCCTTTGTCTTTTCCTTGTCGAACCTGAACTCGTCGACCTTATGCGTCTGCGTGATGTCCATAGTAAAGCATCTGATATTACTTATCTCATAGTTGCCTTTCATGAACTTCATTTTCAGCTCTTTGACGGGCTGTTCGTCGTGGGCAGAAACCACATATTCAAACCTGTTGTTGTTATTGTAGTATTTCCAGTCGGGGTCGGTGAGATTGTTCTTTATGCCGTCGATAAACACCTTGGCATCATCGGAACTCAGGTCTTTTCCGCTCATATCGTTGTCAACATCAAACGAGATAAGCAGCAGCTTGTCTGCGTCAAACGCCTGCGGCAGCTCCACCTTGAACTCGGTGGTCTTTGGCATTCTCACAGAGTATCCGTCGTCTGTCTTTGTGATGCCGTCAATGCCCGTTATCTCAAAGTTCGGGAACTTCTCTATGCCCTTTGCTTCGTAGCTGTCAGCGCCGCCCTTTTCTACGATAACGTTGTTCATCAGCGCACCCAGCGAATATGGATAATCAATATTTTTGTATGCCTGCTCGTTGAGCGTATTCGCGCTGCAATAGCCCACAGGCATCGCGATATCGCACTTGTACAGCGACAGCTCGCCCGCCTGCTTTATCTTTTTGTACATAACAGACGGCTTGGTCTTTGAGTCGGTTATAAGATACCTCTGTCCCATATACATCTGGAACAAGAAGCTCTGCGACTGCGTGGTCATCGCGGAATTTCTGAACTCGTTCTCGTTGTAAATGCCGCTGAAATAGAAATCGTTGTACAGCTTGTTGTGCAGCGAGGAATAAATCGTCGCCGCATAGTAATCATCATTGTAAACAGTGTTCGGAGAATTGTCCCTGCCCACAAGATTTGCCGTGCGCACAAGGTCGCTGTCCTCGCTTATCGTATCCGTCAGCGCATACATATCGTCAGAATACAGCTGGTCAAAGGTGGTCAGCGGTTCAAGCTCGTCATAGCAGTTAGCAATGTAACCCGCAATTACCGCAATGACCATCACGCCCGCGTAAAGCACCTGCTTCTTTTTCAAAAACAGATAAACCAGCGCTACAACGCAAACCGCCGCAATGTCAAGATACATAATTTTCTTTACTATTGCCGCGCCGCCCGTGAACAGCGCAAACGCACCTGCGGCAGCAGCCGAAACAGGCAGGCAAACTTTCCAATTGAAAGTCTTGTCGCCTATCTGCTCGCCGAGCTGTCCCACCAGCAGCAGACACAGCGGCATGAACGGGATAAGCACCTTTGCGTCAACATAAAGCGTGCCGTTGAGAATGAACGTGAACACTGGCAGCAACAGCAGACACAGCATTGAGATACCGAGAAATCTTGTGTGCTTTTTGTTTTTTGAAAGCACCGCCGAGATAACGGCGATGACCGCAACGATAGTCAGTCCCATTCCGTAGGTGTCATAGCACAGAAAATCAATGTTTGATTTGGGTATCAGCACCGAAAGGTCGAGCTTGGTGTTTCCCGCGTCACGACCCTTGAGCAGACAGTACACCGTCGGCGCAAGCAGCACGCCCGACATAAGCACAGCGGTAACTATCCTGCCTGCAAAGTGCGAGCCTTTTTTCCAGAAATCTTTCAGCGTCACCTTGTCTGTCGTGCGCAGATATTCGTAAATGCCGTAGACAACGATCGCCGCAACAGCCGCAACGCCGAAGAAATAGCAGCACATTATGCACAGGAAAGTATAAACCACCAGCGAGAATTTTCTCTTTGACTGGAAATAATCCTCCACCGCGCCGAACGCCAGCAGCAGAAACGGCATATAGCTGACGAACATTATGTGCCTGTGGCTGTGCAGCGACAAGCCCGTTGAGAACTCAAACAGCACCGTCAGCGCAAACGCCTTGCCGCTGCCGAACTTGCGGAAAGTCCACCTGTAAAACAGGAAAATGCTCACGCACAAGCTGAATATCGACGCTATCTGCATATACAGATACATCGGCATAAACGGGAAAAGATACCCCAGCAGCACCACAGGCGAAAAAAGCCCGTAGTACGACAGGTCGTAAATGTTCTCGCCCGCGCCCACGTTGAACAGAAAGCTCGGGAACAGGTCGCCCGTGTCGTAAAACTGCCGCCTGAAACTGTCGGGGATAGCGAAGTGCTGCGCCGACCAGTCCAGCTTTGACCCGTAGGAGTATGTAAATCTCGTTATCACAAGCACCATTATCAGATATAACCCTATCGCAATGGCGATGTGTATATAATCCTTCTTTTTTAGTTTCATTGTTTTACCCCTGAAAAACGTTCTTTTGTTTTCGCTCGTCAGCCTGCCTTGTACTGCGTCCACATCTCGTAAGGCGCCATGTGCCACAGCTTTCCCACCGTGTTCGACTGCGACTCATAGACCTTTACAAGCTCGTTTTTGTATTCGATCTGCTTGTCGGACATTTTTGTCATCTCGCCTTCGTAGTCGGGCAGCTTTTTAGCCGAGTGGTATGTCCCGAAGCAGAAAAGCGGCTCGGTCAGCTTGTTTTTATCGTAAAGCTCCGTCACGATAGAGTGGGTGTATTTGTGGTGCTGGTGACCGTATTCACCGTCTTTGTTGTGGGTCACGATAAGCTCCCAGTCCTTGCAGGTCATAAGCCTGTCGATGTCGCTTTCTATCTTGTCCCAGACCTTTTCCCAGTTGTCACGCTCGCCTGCGACTTTGTCAGGATATTCAAGTATGTATCCGCTGTTGCCCGACTGTTCAAGCATCTTCTCGAACTCGGGCTTTCGGGTGTCGTTCCTGCCGTTTGTGATGCACACAACGAAATAATCCCCGTCCATAAGGTGTCCGCCGCCCCAGATAACGTCGTCGTCGGGATGCGCCACTATCATCAGCTTGGTAGCTTTTTTGTTGTCAGCCACCGCTTTTATCTGCTCGCTGGTCAGCGTGTCAACGTCGTAAGCCTTTTTCCTTTCCGCTTCCCATATAAGATATCTGATGCCGAAAAATGCGCCCACGCCCACCGCCACAGCGATAAGCAGTATCATGCACAATATAAGTATCTTTTTCTTTTTGCTGCGCTGTTTAGTTTCCACTTTATATCCTTTCTATCCGCTGCTTTTTCAAGCCTTTTTTCGTCCTTTTCCGCCAGCTCTGAAAACAAGCTGACAACATACACCATAATTATATAACAAATCAGCTGCACTGTCAACTTTTTGTTTGCCGCCGCAAGATTTAAACAAAATGTTAAATTTGAAAAAGTGCTTGACAATGCCGCTTGGTGTAGTTATAATGGATATATATTCTAAATGCTTTGATAGGAAGAAAAGCAGGTGCGTACTGCACAGAGAGCTGCCGGGTGGTGTAAGGCAGCGTGTACGGTCTGTAATAGCTCGTCCTTGAGCAGAAACGGTGAAAAAAGTAGTCGTTTCCGGGTTCCTGCCGTTATAAAGGGAACACATTTTTTGATGTGGCTGAGGTGTGCAGCGTGAGCTGTATGCGAAAGAGAGTGGTAACACGGGTAATCTCGTCTCTCCTGTTTTTCGGGGGATGGCGATTTTTTTATTTCCCCGTACAAACGATTTTAAATCAAAAAAAGAAAGGAATTGTTGGTATGGAAAACTGCAAAAAGTATTCGGTGGGCTATTTTCTCCCGCCAGAGAGATGTATGGAATGGACAAAGAAGGACTGCGTTGACAAGGCGCCCGTATGGTGCTCGGTAGACCTTCGCGACGGCAACCAGGCTCTCGTTATCCCTATGAGCCTTGAGGAAAAGCTGGAGTTCTTTGAGCATCTCGTAAAGATAGGCTTCAAGGAGATCGAGATCGGCTTCCCTGCTGCGTCGGAGACAGAGTATGAGTTCTGCCGCACACTTATCGAAAAGAATATGATACCTGACGACGTGACCATTCAGGTTCTCACACAGTCGAGAGAGCATATCATCAAAAAGACATTTGAAGCGCTCAAGGGCGTTAAGAACGCTATCGTTCACCTTTACAACTCAACATCTGTCGCTCAGAGAGAGCAGGTGTTCAAAAAGAGCAAGGAAGAAATTATCAAGATAGCTACCGACGGCGCGGAGCTGCTCAACCAGTACAGAGAGAAGTACAAGGGCGAGTCCAACTTCCGCTTTGAGTATTCTCCCGAGAGCTTCACAGGCACCGAAATGGAGTTTGCAAGAGACATCTGCAACGCCGTTATCGACATCTGGAAGCCTACTCCCGATGACAAGGTCATCATCAACCTGCCTGTAACCGTTGAGATGTCAATGCCTCACGTTTACGCTCAGCAGATAGAGTATATGTGCAAAGTTATGCACAACAGAGAGAACCTCATCGTTTCTCTGCATCCGCACAACGACAGAGGCTGTGCAGTTGCAGACTGCGAAATGGGTCTGCTCGCAGGCGCTGACAGGATAGAGGGAACCTGCTTCGGCAACGGCGAGAGAACAGGCAACGCAGATATCGTTACTATCGCAATGAATATGTTCTCGCAGGGCGTTGACCCACAGCTCGACTTCTCCGATATGCCAACTCTCGTTGAGCTTTACGAGAGAGTTACCAGAATGACCGTAAGCCCGAGAAGCCCGTATTCAGGCGCACTCGTGTTCGCCGCTTTCTCAGGCTCACATCAGGACGCTATCGCAAAGGGTATGAACTGGCGCAAGGAAAAAGGTCTGGAATCGTGGACAGTTCCTTATCTGCCTATCGACCCGCACGACGTCGGCAGAGAGTACGACGCAGACGTTATCCGCATCAACTCCCAGTCGGGCAAGGGCGGCATAGGCTTTGTGCTGCAGACACAGTTCGGCTACGACCTGCCTAAGAAGATGCGTGAGGATTTCGGATACAAGGTAAAGAGCGTTTCCGACCACCTGCATAAAGAGCTTAAACCCGAGGAAGTCTACGACATCTTCAAGAAAGAGTATCTCAACAAGGCAACATACGTCAATGCTACCGAGGAGCATTACACTCAGCTCGAGGGCGACAGGATAAATGCCAAGGTCACCGCGTCTGTTAACGGCGGCGAGGCAAAGGTCTACGAGGGCGAGGGCAACGGTCGTCTCGACTCTGTTGCAAACGCTCTGCGCAAGGCAATCGACTTTGAGTTCACCCTTGAGACTTATCAGGAGCACGCTATCGAAAGAAAGACCAACTCCGAGGCTGTTTCCTACGTTTCCATCTCAAAGAACGGCAAGACCTTCTGGGGCGCAGGCAGACATTCCGACATCATCGTGTCCTCGATAAGAGCACTTCTTTCCGCTATCAACAACGCTAACGAAGAATAAAACAAAACAAAACAACAAAGGCTGCTGTACAAAAAAATGTACAACAGCCTTTTTATTTATCTTTATTTACCGAACAGTATGAACTTTGTCAGTCCCATCCACTCTCTCACCCAGTGAGAAGCAATGTGTCTGAACTCGGTGTCCGCGCCGTAACAAGTGACCTCGCCCGCTCCCTGCTCCTTTGCAATAAGGCTTGCGCGGTAGAGATGATAGCCGTCTGTGACTATCGTGATGTCGCGGCTTATGCCAAGCTCGTCGAGCTTTTCAAAGGTGAACTTCATATTTTCAAACGTGGTCTTTGACTTGTCCTCCATTATTATCCTGTCGGCTGAAATGCCCTTTTCCACAAGGTAATTCTTCATGCATTCCGCCTCGGTCATCTGCTCGTCGCTGCCCTGCCCGCCCGAAACAACACACTTGACATCGGGGTATTCGTCGAGCAACTCTTTCGCCGCGTCAAGACGAATGCGCAGCATCTTTGATGGACCGTCTCCCCTGACCTTGCAGCCGAGAACAACGACCACATTCGGCTTGTCAGGCTTTGTGTAAATGGCTTTGAGCATCATCACACTCAGCAGAATGACATACACAACGATAAGCGCAAGAATGACTCCGCAGGTTATAACAACTGCCTTTCCCGCGCCTGTTTTGCAGACGTTCCTGATAAAGCCCGCAACGCCTTTCCAGCCCAGCGTCAGTATCATCATCACGCCGCACATACCGCCGCCGACTACCGTGCCTGCGTTGCCGAAGGGGAAAGCCGCCGCGAACCAGATGAACAATAAAAGTTCAATGACCAGCAGCACCCAGCGTACCGCGGTCATTGAAACTAAAATCTTTTTTACCATTTCCATTACATCGACTCCGGACAGGTTATCTTGAGCATATCAAGAATGTTTGCGATTACCTGCTTAACAGCCAGCGACAGCGAGATTCTCGCCTGCATAAGCTCCTCTGCCTCGCCTTTTATGCGGCAGGAATTGTAGAACTTATGATACAGCGTTGCAAGGTCGATAACATACTTTGTAACCTTGGCAGGGTCGTAATTTCTTGCGCCCTCGTTGATAACGCCCGGCAGATTTGCCAGCAGCTTGACTATTTCCTTTTCCTCCGAGCTTTCAAGCAGCTTTGCCGAAGCCGCATCAAACTCCTTTACTTCGGTGCCCTCCTCTGCCAGCTTTTTGAGCACAGAGCAGATACGAGCGTGCGCATACTGTACATAGTAAACAGGGTTCTGGCTCGACTCCGAAACTGCAAGGTCAAGGTCGAAATCGAACTGTGAGTTAGGCTCACGCAGGTTGAAGAAGAATCTTGCTGCATCTATCGGGATCTCGTCAAGCAGCGTGTTGAGCGTGATAGCCTTGCCCGAACGCTTTGACAGCTTGTAGACCTCGCCGTTTCTCACAAGACGCACCATCTGCATTATCACGATGTCCAGCTTTTTCTCGTCAACGCCGAGTGCTGTCATCGAAGCCTTTATTCTTGCAATGTAGCCGTGGTGGTCAGCACCGAAAATGTCAACAGCCTTGTCAAACTTTCTTACAGCCAGCTTGTTGTAATGGTAAGCGATATCGGGAACGAGATAGGTCGGGATTCCGTTCTCACGCACGAGAACTCTGTCCTTTTCGTCGCCGAAATCGGTGGTCTTAAACCAGAGTGCTCCGTCCTGCTCATAGGTATGACCGCTTGCCTTGAGCTTTTCGATTATCTCTTTTACAGAGCCGTCATTGTGCAGCGTGCTCTCTCTGAACCAGGTGTTATATGTGATGCGGTACTTTTCAAGGTCTCTGTGCAGACCGTCAATGTTCACAGGCAGCGCAAAATCAACCAGCGCCTTGCGCCTGTCCTCCTCGGACTTGTCTGCAGCATCGCTTCCGAACTTGTCATAGAAATTCTTTGCGTGTGCGATAATGTCCATTCCGAGATAAACGTCATCGGGCATCGGGAACTCCGGGCGGTTACCGTCCTCGCCGTAAATTTCCTTGCAGAAATCCTCAATGTCAAGACCCTTTGCAACAACAGCCTGTCCAGCCTCGCTGCAAATCTGCATATAACGCAGAGAAAGCGACTTGCCGAACTTTTCTATCTGGTTGCCTGCGTCGTTTACATAGAACTCTCTTTCTACCTCATAGCCTGCTTTTTCAAGCACAGCTGCAAGACAGTCGCCGATAGCACCGCCTCTGGCGTTTCCTATGTGCATAGGTCCTGTCGGGTTTGCGGAAACGAATTCAACGAGCACTCTTTTGCCCTTGCCCATATCGGTGCAGCCGTAGTTTTCTTTTTCAGCAAGCACTGCGCCGATGACCTTGCCGTACCACTCTGGCGAGAAGAAAAAGTTGATGAATCCGGGTCCTGCGACCTCGCATCTTTCAAAGCAGGTACCTTCAAGTCTGAGCTTTTCGGTTATCTTCTGAGCGATAGCCCTCGGATTGCTCTTGAAAGGTCTTGCGCATATCATTGCGGCATTGGTCGAAATATCGCCGTTCTTTGCATCAGCAGGTATCTCTGCGTTGAATGAAGGTATAGGCTCAGCCGGGAAAGTGCCCTCTGCAACAAGCTCGCCGAGCGCCTGCATAACAAGCTCTTTTGTCTGTGAAAATGCTTCATTTATCAGGTCAGTCATTTTATTCGTCCTCTCTATTTTACTTCGATAGATATGTCAAAATCGCCCACATAGCTGGAATTGACGTCGATAACATACTTGAAATCGAGCTTTCCGCCGTTGTCGTCAAGGTTTGAGCGGATATAGTTTGCATTCACTCCTACCATAAGGTCGCCGTAGGGCGTTCCGTAAACGCAGTGGTGCTTTTTGCCCAGCTCAACGATAAGGTTCGAGGTCACGCTGCCGCTTCTGGACATCACGACCTTTTTGCCGTCAAACAGCTCGATAGTCGTCGTTGCGCCCTCGTAGCCCGTTGCCTCAGACTCGTCATAAGTCAGCTTGTAGCCGCTTAGGGTCTTTTCATATATCGCTCTTGAAAGCAGCTCGGTCGATTCCTTGTTGTCGCCGTCAGACTGGCTGCTTATCAGCTTCATTGAAACGTCCTGTTTTAACAATTTGTCTCCTCCTCAGAGTTTCAGGGTGCATTTTGATATCTTCGCGTTGATGTCTGTGCTCATCAGCTTTTCAACGTTTTCTCTGAAAAGCTCCTCACTGTCGGTACAGTAAAGCTCCAGTCCGCCCTGCTGCTGTTCATCGCAGAGAGCATCGTTGAAGCTCAGCGTTTTGAGAGCGTGCTTTGCAAGCTCTGCGCCCGACGAGATAAGCGTAACATCATCGCCCATTATGTCGCGGATAAGCTCGCTCAGATGCGGATAATGAGTGCAGCCGAGAATTAGCGTGTCCACCTGTTCTTTTTTCATTATTTCAAGATACTCCTGCGCAAAGAATCTTGCAGGCTCGCAGTCCTTTGCGGTGTATCCGTTTTCCACCAGCGGAACGAACATCGGGCAAGCCATGCCGACGACTTTGACGTCGGGCATTATCTCACGAATGACCTTGCCGTAGCTGCCGCTTTTTATCGTCGCGCTCGTGCCGATGACACCGATGCGCTTGTTCCTTGTCGCCGCACAGGCAGCGTGCGCCGCAGGCAGAACAACTCCGCTGCGAAGCTGCGTTTTGCTGTCCTCAAACACAGGCATAGACATCATTACCGACGAAACCGTGCCGCAGGCAACAAGAATCATCTTCACGTCGTGCTGTTCGAGAAAAGCAATATCCTGTTTTGCGTAGAAATATATCGTATCCTTGCTCTTTGTGCCGTATGGTATCCTTGCGGTGTCGCCGAGATAAACGATGTTCTCTTTCGGCATCAGCTTTCTCAGCTCATCAACGCAGGTAAGTCCGCCGACACCCGAATCAAAAACGCCGATAGCCGAATTATTCATAGTCAACTCCCGCTCTTTCAAGTGCAAGTCTTATAAGCTTATCCTCCTGACGCTCAAAGGTCATTCCCTCGTAAGCGAAAAGCTGCGGATACATACTGATAGGCGTGTGACCGGGCATCGTGTTTATCTCGTTGAGAACTACCGTGCCGTCTTTGCAAAGGAAGAAATCAACTCTCGAAAGTCCGCAGCAGCCCATTGCCCTGTATGCTTTGAGGGCAGTCGCACGGATACGCTCGGCGCTTTCCTCGGAAATCCTTGCGGGGATATATGTCTTTGAAGCGTCGTTGTTATATTTTGCGTCGTAATCGTAAAATTCATTCGCAGCGCTTATCTCGCCCACTGCCGAAACCACAGGTCTTTCGTTGCCCATAACGGCACACTCACATTCAAGACCCTCTATTCCCTGCTCAACGATGACTTTCTTATCGTGTGCAAATGCCATTTTGATTCCGTTTTTGAGGCTCTCAAGGTCTTTTACCTTTGAGATGCCCACCGACGAGCCGCAGTTTGCAGGCTTTACATACATCGGGTAAGCGAGCTTCTGCTCCATTTCGGCGCACTTTTCATCGAGCTGTGAAAGCTCAAAGAAGCAGATAGGCACGAACGGTGCAGTCTTTATTCCGTGCGCATCGAGAATGGTATGTGTCAGTTCCTTGTCCATGCAGTTTGCCGAGCTGATAAGGTCACAGCCGACAAACGGAATCTGAGCCATTTCCAGCAAGCCCTGGATAGTTCCGTCCTCGCCGTTTTTGCCGTGCAGCACAGGGAACACGCAGTCGACCTTGACGTGACTCACATCGCCGTCCTCGCCCATTGCAAGAAATCCCTTGTCCACAGGGTCAGGACTGAGCACGCAGGGCACGTTGTCGCGGTGCTTTTCCCAGGCGCCCGTTGCGATGTCTTCAACATCGCCTATGTATCTGAGCCAATGACCCTTCTTTGTTATGCCTATGCACACAACGTCATATCTCTCCTTTGAGATGCTCTTGATGACGTGAGTTGCAGAGACACAAGAAATATCGTGCTCATTGGACTTACCTCCGAAGATGACTGCTACACGCAGCTTTGCCATAAAACCTCTTCCCTTCGCAATTAATTCGCTAAAAAAGTTATCAATATATTATACCATAAAATCGGCGCTATTGCAAACACTTTTCTTACAAATAACGCCGCTTATGCGCAAGATTATTGTTGCATTTGTCCAACTTAGCTACCTGCCGAACGCAGCTGTGCGCTCAAAGCTCATACTTCCGCCGAAAATATCAAGTGCCGAACCGACCGTGAAATCTATTTTTTCACGCCCGAGGACTTTCAGCTTTTCAAGGTCGTCAAAGCCCGAAATGCCGCCCGCGTAGGTCGCCGCCACAGGCGAAAACTCACCCAGCAGACTCGCCACATCGTCCTGGATTCCCTTTGCCTTGCCCTCCACGTCTGCCGCGTGAACAAGGAACTCGTCGCAGTACCCCGACAGCATTTCCAGCGTTTTCTCGTTCAGTTCAACGTCTGTGAACTTCTGCCAGCGGTCTGTGACGATGTAGTATCTGCCGTCTTTGCTTCGGCAGGAAAGGTCGAGCACAAGGCGCTGTTTTCCGACCGCACCCACCAGCTTTTCAAGGTTTTCCCACGCAACTTGTCCGTCACGGAAAACAAAGCTGGTCACAATAACGTGGCTCGCGCCTTTGTCAAGGAACATCGCCGCGTTCTCATCGTTTATGCCGCCGCCTATCTGCAAGCCGCCCTGCCACGCGGCGAGCGCGCTGAACGCCTGCTGCAAGTCAGCCTCATAGTGCGGGCTGCTCTTTGGGTTCAGTATTATTATATGCCCGCCAACGAGGTCATATTTCTTATATAAATTTGCATAATATGCACCGTCATATTCCGACACAAAGTTGTCCACAGCAAAATCGCCCTTGTCCGCAAGGCTGCCGCCGACTATCTGCTTGACGCTGCCGTTGTGAATATCTATGCAGGGTCTGAATCTCATTTTTCTCCCTCTTTCCGCCTGTGAATATCTGCCGTTTGCGCAGCACTTATTTTATTATATAATATACAGCCTGTCCTGTCAAGAAATTCGCATTTGTCAACATTGGACAAACTCACCCAACATTTTGACCTAACCTTAGTGATATGTGAAAAACGTTGAAAACAGGGCGGATATTCCTTGACAACGGGCGGGTTTTGCGCTAAAATATAGTTGTATATTTATAAGTATTGGAAGGTGTTTTAAAAATGGGACTTACTTTGACTGAAAAGATACTGAAGGCTCATCTTGTTGACGGCGAATTTGTAAAGGGCGGAGAAATCGGCATCCGCATAGACCAGACGCTGACACAGGACGCAACAGGAACAATGGCTTACCTCGAGTACGAGGCAATGGGCGTTCCCCGCGTAAAGACTGAAAAGAGCGTGGCTTACATTGACCACAATACTCTCCAGTCGGGCTTTGAAAATGCCGACGACCACAGATTCATCGGCTCTGTCTGCAAAAAGCACGGCGTGTATTTCTCACGTCCCGGCAACGGCATCTGCCACCAGGTGCATCTTGAAAGATTCGGTATCCCGGGCAAGACTCTTATCGGCTCTGACAGCCACACACCAACAGGCGGCGGAATCGGTATGATAGCTATCGGCGCTGGCGGACTCGACGTTGCAGTTGCAATGGGCGGCGGAGCTTACTACATCACCTACCCGCAGGTAGTCAAGGTAAATCTCACCGGCAAGCTGTCCCCATGGGTATCTGCAAAGGACGTTATCCTCGAAGTGCTCAGACGCATCTCCGTCAAGGGCGGCGTTGGCAAGGTAATGGAATACTGCGGCGAGGGCGTAAAGACCCTTTCCGTTCCCGAAAGAGCTACCATCACAAATATGGGCGCAGAGCTTGGCGCAACGACATCTATCTTCCCGTCTGACGAGGTAACAAAAGCGTTCCTCAAAGCACAGGACAGAGGCGACGTCTGGACAGAGCTGAAAGCTGACGACGACGCAGTTTACGATGAGGTCATCGACATCGACCTCGGCGCACTCGTTCCGCAGGCTGCCTGCCCTCACTCCCCTGACAATGTTAAGAACATGGAGGAGATCGGCAAGCTCAAGATCGATCAGGTCTGCATCGGCTCCTGCACAAACTCATCTTATGTTGATATGATGAAAGTTGCATATATCCTCAAGGGCAAGACCGTTGACCCAAGCGTTTCACTTGCTATCGCACCGGGCTCAAAGCAGGTGCTCAATATGCTCGCATCAAACGGCGCACTCGCAACTATGATAGATGCAGGCGCAAGAATTCTTGAATCCGCTTGCGGTCCTTGCATCGGTATGGGACAGGCTCCTAACTCCGCAGGTGTGTCGCTGAGAACATTCAACAGAAACTTCCTCGGCAGAAGCGGAACAAAGGACGGTCAGATCTACCTCGTATCACCTGAGACCGCTGCTGCATCAGCACTCACAGGCTACCTCACCGACCCGAGAACTCTCGGCGAAATGCCTGACATCAAAGTTCCCGATCAGTTCAAGATCAACGACAATATGGTCGTTGCACCTGCAAGCGTCGAGGAAATGGACAGCGTTGAGGTGCTCAGAGGACCAAACATCAAGCCTTACCCTGAGACCGCTCCGCTGGTTGACAGCATCGGCTGCCAGGTATCGCTCAAGGTCGGCGACAACATCACCACAGACCACATCATGCCCGCAGGCGCAAAGATACTGCCTCTGCGTTCAAATATCCCTGCTATCTCGCAGCACTGCTTCACAGTATGTGACGAGGATTTCCCGAGACGTGCCAAGAATATGGGCAAGTCGATAATCGTCGGCGGCTCAAACTACGGTCAGGGCTCATCCCGTGAGCATGCTGCACTTGCACCGCTTTATCTGGGCATCAAGGCTGTTCTCGTAAAGAGCTTTGCAAGAATTCACAGAGCAAACCTCATCAACGCAGGTATCCTGCCGCTGACATTCGTAAACGAGGCTGACTATGACAAGATAAGCCAGGGCGACGAAATAGCAATCGAGAACGTTCGCGCTGACATCGAGGCAGGCAAGACACAGCTCACCGTAAAGAACAAGACAACAGGTGACGAAATTGCCGTTCTCTGCGAGCTTACAGGCAGAACAAAGGACATCATTCTGGCAGGAGGTCTGCTCGATTACACAAGAGAGCAGCTTTCAAAATAAATAATCAGAACAGAACAAAAGACAAAAAAAGAAAAGGGGAAAACAACTATGAAGGATTCATACGATCAGCTCGATTGGCAAAACGGCACCGCAGCACAAGGCTACACAAGTTATTCGCAGCAGGACTATGACAGTTACGCTCAGAACCCCAGTTACAGAAACGAATTCTACGGCGAGGGCACCGAGGGTGACGGCTATGCAGACACCTACCAGCAAAGCTATGACCAGTCCTATGACGGCAGCTATCAGGACGGCTATGACCAGTCCTATGACAACGGCTACTACGACCAGAATAACTATGATGACGGTCAGTATTACGACGGCGACTATCAGCAGACGACTACCTATAACGACCCGTACTATGCCGCACCGCCGACGCAGTATTCTCAGGACGACTACGATAAGTTTGCGCAGAATCCTACATACCAAAACAATGACAATCCAAACAAAATGACAGAAGACCAGTTCTTCTCAATGATAGACGAACAGAAAAAGCGTGAGCGTATGCGCGACACCGCCGCAAGCATCGCTACTATGGGCACAGTTTTCCACAGAGGTGTCAGCGAGGGCAACGGCGAGGTGTTCTCAAAGGATACCCTGCTGTTCTTCCTGTTCTGCGCCTTTGGCTGCGGCCTTGCAAGGCTGTTCCACCTGCCCGTCTGGGCTTACCCTATGTTCGCAGGTGCTATCGCTTACGTCGTTTCTATCATCAAAAAGCTCGTTATCGACGAGTATTCATTCAAGGATGCGCTCAAAGCCTGCATAATCGAGGGCGTTGTTGTCGTGCTCGGCATCATCGGCTCTATCTACCTTTATTCAAAGGGCTTTTAACGGCAGCCTTGCCTGACAGTGTTTTACAGGTTCGGGGAAAAGCTATGTAAAACACCCGCTTTGTAATATCACATATGGAGGAAAGTAAAATGGACAAGATTCAAATGAAAACACCGCTGGTCGAGATGGACGGCGACGAGATGACACGTATCATCTGGCAGGAGATAAAAGATATCCTGCTGCTGCCCTATATCGACCTTAAAACCGAGTATTACGACCTGGGACTCGTTCACAGAAACGAGACAAACGACCAGGTAACAATTGACTCGGCAAACGCTACAAAGAAATACGGCGTCGCAGTAAAGTGCGCGACTATCACACCAAACGCCGCAAGAATGCCCGAGTACAACCTCAAGGAGATGTGGAAATCCCCTAACGGCACTATCAGAGCAATGCTCGACGGCACAGTGTTCAGAACACCTATCCTCGTCAAAGGCATCACACCTTATATCCCGACCTGGACAAAGCCTATCACTATCGCCCGTCACGCTTACGGCGACGTTTACAAGAACGTTGAAATGAAGTGCCCGCAGGGTTCAAAGGCAGAGCTTGTGCTCACCGATAAGGACGGAAACGTTTCAAAGGAAACTATCTTTGATTTTGAAAAGACAGCTGGTATCATTCAGGGTCTGCACAACAGAGAGGATTCTATCGGCTCGTTCGCAAGAGCTTGCTTCAACTTCGCTCTCGACACCAAGAAAGACCTCTGGTTCGCAACCAAGGACACTATCTCCAAGAAGTATGACCATACTTTCAAGGACATCTTCGCAGAGATTTTTGAAAAAGAGTACAAGGAAAAGTTTGAAGCCGCTGGCATCGAGTATTTCTACACCCTCATCGACGACGCAGTTGCAAGAGTTATCCGTTCAAACGGCGGCTATATCTGGGCTTGCAAGAACTACGACGGCGACGTAATGAGCGACATGGTAGCTACCGCTTACGGCTCACTGGCAATGATGACTTCTGTTCTCGTTTCACCTGACGGCGTCTATGAGTACGAGGCTGCTCACGGCACAGTTCAGCGCCACTACTACAAGCACCTCAAGGGCGAGGAGACATCAACAAACTCCGTTGCAACGCTGTTTGCATGGACAGGCGCTCTGCGCAAGAGAGGCGAGCTTGACGAGCTTCCAGAGCTTGTTGGTTTTGCTGATTCGCTCGAAAAAGCAACTATCCAGACTATCGAGGACGGCATAATGACAGGCGACCTCTACCTGCTCTCAACACTTGAGAACAAGCAGAAGGTAAACACCGAGGACTTCTTAAAGGCTGTAAACGAGAGACTTGCAAAGCTGCTGGATAAATAATTGGACAGTTAAACAAAGAACCTCCCATTTGGGAGGTTCTCTTTTTTGTACATATTTTCGGACAGTTACTTGATTTTGTAGGTTTCGCCTGCTGTCTCGACAGATTCAATCTTTGAGACATCAAGCACTTCATTGAACTTAAATCTGTATTCACACTCTTCGTCACCGAGCGAACCGCACTCAGGTGAAAAATCACACTGTCTTGAATTGAAATCCGATTTGAGCGTGCGGCTCTTGCCGTCTGTGTAATTAATCTTCAGCCTGTTTGGAACATTCTTGTAATCGGATGATTTTACATTCTTACAACTATATTGAATGTCAAACATAAACCCTGAGATAACAGCCTTATGACCGCTTGCTGCTTCAAGTTTGAGCGTCTGTACATTCGGCTTCAGATCCAGCTCAAAGCACAGCCCTTCAAGCTCGTCCTTCGGTACATCCGATACCGTCTCTATCTTCCTTGGATCATAATTATCGCTTGCTTTGGAAAAAACGACCTTTGCCTTTTCAGGCACATCAGTTTTCTTTTCTGCATAAGGGTCACGCAGACAAATCTGTATCATATGAGCCTGCTTTTCAGGGTTTGTGTTATTGGTTCCGGTCATAAGTATCCCGATCATAGAAGATAAATATTCATTTTCGATATACGTTCCGTTTTTGTCGAGCAAATAGCTTACAGGTTCCTGTCTGAATGCGTCCTTGCCGATCTCATCAAGAGCCTCGACTGTGACCACACCGTAGGCATAATTCTCATCGACCATAAGCGTTTCCAGCGTCATTTTAACGTGCTCGTTCTGCGTTACCTGACCGACAGCATAACCCTTGTTTTCAATATCAGAAGCCATTTTCTCGTTGTAATAATAATCAACGCTCTCTTTATGCGTCAGCTTTGCGACTGCGACCGCGCCTGCGGTGACGGTCATTACCGCTGCGGCTGCGGCGACAGCGACTATCTTTGCCGAAATCCTGCGCTTGTGCTTTATCTTCATCTTTGATGTTCCCTCTGCCTCGCGCAGATATTCTTCGTCAGCCTGTCCTATCAAATCCAACATTTTGTCGTTCATAGCAATCCTTCTTTCTCCAATAGCTTTTTCAGCTTGTTTCTGGTCCTGTGCAGGCTGACCTTGACCTTGTTCTCGCTGATGCCGAGCTTTTCCGATATTTCTTCTATCTTGTCCATATACCAGTACCGAAGCAGAAATATCCGTCTTTGCTCGGGTTTCAGCTTGCCGAGAAACTCGTTGAACGTCTCTCTGAACGCTATCATATCGCCCAGCTTTTCAAGCGGCGCATTTGAAGCCGCCACGTCGGAAAGCTCCTCCAGCAGCAGCTCAACGTGTCCCGAACCGCGCTTTTGAGCGTGCGCCCTGCGCCAGTTGTCAAGCGCAGCGTTTCTCGTCAGCGCCGCCATGTAGGTTTTCAGGTCATCGGGTCTGTTCTGCCCGATGCTGTTCCACGCCGCAAAGTACGCATCATTCGCCGTTTCCTCCGCGTCAGACCTGTTGCGCAGAATGTTCATCGCCACGCTCATACAGTAGTTGCCGTACTTGCTTTCAAGCTCTCCCAGCGCGCTTTCGTCTCTGTCGCTCAGCTTAGACGTCAGCTCCTCGTCAGTCATCAGCCTGCCTCCTTTCTTTTTTTCTATCGAAGTACTTCACCTATATAGACGCAGGCGAAATCAAAAAGGTTACACTTGCAAAAATAAAAATCTTTATAATCAAAAATTACCCCCGAGCAAATAATCTCGGGGGTATAAAACTCTCTCTTATATAAAAGGTAATGTGTAGAAAGCTATGTTATTTTGCAGCGCTCCAGCCCTTTGTGGTGCTTGCAGCCTCAACAGCCTTGAACTCGGTCTTTCCGTCGTCGCAGGCAAAAACCTTGTCGCCGCTTGCCTCAACTGCGATATCTGCTACGTGATATGTATTGTCCTCAGTCTTGTTGAATACCGAGAAGCAGTAGCACTCGCTGCCGTTTACTTTCTTTGTGCCCTTGTAGCCGTATGAACGGTCACCGTCCTGCGCATAAGCCTTTGAAGCGTGCTTTGAAGCTACGCCCAGAGCCTTTTCAGCGTCCTGCGGTATCTGTGAAAATTCGCCCTTGTTTACCTGTGATGTCTGTGTCTGTGCAGACTGTGCAGCAGGTGTCGGTGATTCTTTGTTCTCATCTGCGTTGCCGCAGCTTACTGCAAACATTGTTATCAGCGCCATTGCTGCGATAAGAATTGACTTTTTCATATCCTTGTCCCCTATATAGCCTTTTCGCAGGCTCTCCTTTCTACCTATGGTACTATGGTCTATAATATCTTCCATTCTCAAAGTATAGCACTACTGCCCTCAAAAGTAAACACTTTACACCAAATTTTCACCAAAAATGCCGATAGTGAACACATTTCACTATCGGCACAGAAGTAGTTTTTGAATGTTTTGCACAAAAACGGGTTACAATTTTATTACAACTAAACAAGACAACTTTTGTGATAATTCGCTGTCACATCAGGAATAGTCCACAACGTCTATCCACTTCATCAGCAGGTCTTTCTCCTCAGGCTTGCCCTTTATCAGCTGTGCAGCTGCAACTATCGGCAGCCAAGCCTGAACATACTGCTTTGAAGTTCCGCTCTTGAGACAATACTTGTCAAGGTACGGCTCTGCCAGCCCAGGATTGTTAAGGCACAGCAGCAGATAAGTCCTTGCAACGTCCGCAGAAGCGTTGCCCTGGCGTGCACTGCCCCAGCCTATAACGTATGTTCCCTCATCGTTGATGATGATGTTCTCGGGCGAGAAATTGCCGTGGCACAGCTTGATGTGCTTTGGCATAGAGTCAAGCCTCGTCAGCAGCTCGTATTTCTTGATTTCGTCGATCTGACCAAGAGTCTTTATCTGCCTTGTCATCTTGTCCTTGAGCTTTGAAAGCAGCGGCATATACTGCGCGTGGATCTCCGTCTGGATGTCAATGAACTGGCTCAGATACTTGTCAACATTGTCAGGGTTCTCGTCGATAAGCTGCTGCATCGTCTTGCCCGCAACAAAATCCATCTTGATAGACCATCTGCCGTCGATAACAGATACCTCGTGCAGCGTCGGGATCTTGATGAACGAGTTCACCAGAGTAGTCTCCACCCTCGCGTGCGTCAGCGCAGCGTAAAGGCACTTTTCCTTGTAGATAACATCCTTGTATTCTCTCACGGCAAAGCCGTCACGTTCGTAAACATCATAAATATCGCTTGAACCGAGAAGTCTTTTTTCACTCATAAATATTATCATTCCCTTCCGTGAATGCTGAGGCAGACCAAAAATATCTGTCCCGCTGTATATATTATACACTGTTTTTAAACATTGTCAAGACTTTTTTCGTGATTTTCACCATTGTAAATATATTCGTAAGTATTTATACATTTTTAATTTACAAACACACGCCTACCCCACACTTTTCCGACAATATTAACACTTTGCCGACATTAACATTGACAAATAATGACCAACCGTCAACTTGCATATAAAAACTCACAAAATCTTTGTAAAAGCTGTACGTTCATAAATTGACAAAGAGCCTCCGTCAGTGTATAATTAAAATGATAAGGAAAACACTATTTTTCGGGGATTTACGCCCTGAAACAACCATTATCTGCAGGAGGTAATCACATGGCTGATGCGGCAAAAAACACCTATACGGTAGATACTGTACCGGCACTAGAAAAGAAACTGGCTGAACTCAGACAGGCTCAGGAGATTTTTTCGACCTACTCTCAGCAGCAGGTAGACAAAATATTCAGAGCTGCGGCAATGGCTGCCAACAAGGCGAGAATACCTCTTGCCAAACTCGCTGTTGAAGAAACAGGCATGGGTATCGTTGAGGACAAGGTCATCAAGAACCACTACGCAAGCGAGTACATTTATAATAAGTATAAGAACGTCAAGACCTGTGACGTTATTGAGCGTGACGAGGTGTTCGGCACAACTACTCTCGCCGAGCCTATCGGCGTTATCGCTGCCGTTATCCCGACAACGAACCCGACCTCGACCGCTATATTCAAAGCGCTGCTGTGCTTAAAGACCAGAAACGCTATCATCATCTCGCCTCACCCGAGAGCAAAAGGCTCGACTATCGCTGCCGCTAAGGTAGTTCTCGACGCCGCTGTAAAGGCTGGCGCACCCGAGGGCATTATCGGCTGGATAGATGTTCCGTCGCTCGAACTTACACAGACAGTTATGCGCGAGGCTGACTGCATTCTCGCAACAGGCGGTCCGGGAATGGTCAAGGCTGCTTATTCAAGCGGCAAGCCTGCTATCGGCGTAGGAGCAGGTAACACTCCTGCCGTTATCGACTCCTCCGCAGATATCCTGCTGGCAGTTTCCTCGATAATCCACTCAAAGACTTTCGACAACGGTATGATTTGCGCTTCCGAGCAGTCTGTTATCGTTGACAAGAGCATATATGACGCAGTCAAGAAAGAGTTCAAGGCAAGAGGCTGCTATATCCTAAATAAAGAAGAGACCGAAAAGGTCAGAAAAACCATCATCATCAACGGCTCACTCAACGCAAAGATAGTTGGTCAGTCTGCCCATAGAATCGCAGAGCTTGCTGGCGTTACAACTCCCGAGGACGCAAAGATTCTTATCGGCGAGGTAACAAGCGTCGACATCAGCGAGGAGTTCGCACACGAAAAGCTCTCACCTGTCCTTGCAATGTATAAGGCAAAGGACTTTGACGATGCACTCGATAAGGCTGACAGACTTGTCCGCGACGGCGGTATCGGTCATACATCGTCACTCTACTGCGATGTAACAACTGCAAGAGACAAGATAGAAAAGTTCGAGAACAAGATGAAGACCTGCCGTATCCTTGTAAATACACCGTCCTCTCACGGCGGAATCGGCGACCTTTACAACTTCAAAATGACACCATCTCTCACCCTCGGCTGCGGCTCATGGGGCGGAAACTCCGTTTCTGAGAACGTCGGCGTAAAGCATCTTTTGAACATCAAGACTGTTGCGGAGAGGAGAGAGAATATGCTCTGGTTCAAAACACCCGAAAAGGTTTATTTCAAAAACGGCTGTCTGCCGCTTGCACTTGAAGAGCTCAAAAACGAGCTTGGCAAGAAAAGAGCATTCGTCGTTACCGATACCTTCCTTTATAAGAACGGCTATGCTAACTGCATAACCGATAAGCTCAGCGAAATGGGCATCGCTTACCACGTCTTCTCCGACGTTCAGCCTGACCCGACCCTTGCAAATGCTCAGGCAGGCGCAAAGGAAATGACCGAGTTCGAGCCTGATGTTATCATCGCTCTCGGCGGCGGCTCCGCAATGGACGCAGCCAAGATAATGTGGGTGCTTTACGAGCATCCCGATGCTGACTTTGAAGACATGGCTATGGACTTCATGGACATCAGAAAGAGGATCTACACATTCCCGAAAATGGGTGAAAAGGCTTATTTCGTAGCCGTTCCGACATCTGCCGGCACAGGCTCGGAGGTAACACCTTTTGCTATCATCACCGATCAGGAAACAGGCACAAAGTATCCTATCGCAGACTATCAGCTGCTGCCTAATATGGCTGTCGTTGACGCTGATATGATGATGAACGCTCCGAAGGGACTCACCTGCGCATCGGGCATTGACGTGCTCACTCACGCACTTGAGGCTTACGCTTCGATCATGGCATCAGATTACACCGACGCCCTTGCGCTCAAAGCTGCAAAGCTGGTGTTCGACTATCTGCCGAGCGCTTACACAAACGGCGCTAAAGACCCGTTCGCAAGAGAGAGAATGGCTAATGCAGCCTGCATGGCAGGTATGGCATTCGCAAATGCTTTCCTCGGCGTAAATCACTCAATGGCACATAAGCTCGGCGCTTACCACCACCTGCCTCACGGCATCGCAAATGCGCTGATACTCACAAGAGTCATGAGATACAACGCAGATCCTACACCAAAGAAAATGGGCACATTCTCACAGTATCAGTATCCTCATACTCTTGAAAGATATGCAGAGGTCGCAAGATACTGCGGCTTCGGCGGAAAGAACGATAAGGAGTCATTTGAGAACCTTATCAAGCAGATCGAAAAGCTCAAGAAGATCATCGAGATCAAGCCGACCATCGCCGACTACGGCGTAAAGGAAGAGGACTTCCTCGCAACGCTCGACGAGATGACCGAGAACGCATTCAACGACCAGTGCACAGGCGCAAACCCACGCTACCCGCTGATGAGCGAGATAAAGGACATCTACCTCGCAGCATACTACGGCAAATAATACAAACAGATAAAGCGTCAAGGCTCACTGCCCTGACGCTTTTTTGCGTTTAAATCTTTATTCTGTCTATGCACTCTCCTGTGTCATCGTCAAATACGAAAACATACTCACCGCAGGCTTCAAAGGTATAAACACCGTCTTTTTTGAGTTTTTTGGCTTCCTTCTTAGACAGTTCTTTCCAGCTGCCAACAGAGTAAGTATAATAGTTACCGTCAAAAAAAGATATCATCCTGCTGTCGTCAGCATAAATAATCTTTTCGTGTTTGGCGGTTTTGTATGTTGAAATCTCTTTCATATTCTCGTTATCAACTATGCCCAGTTTATCGTAATCATGAGCCTTAAAGCTTTCAGGCGGTCCTGCGTGCGGATCGGAAACCAAATGCGAACCCCAATAGATGTACTTATCACCGCAGGTTTTCAAGCCCGATAAGTTAAAGTCATTTGGAAGTCGGAACATCTCAGATTCATCACCGACAAGCGAAAACTTATAAATCGGGCTTGAACCAACATAACTGAAAGCAGAGATTATTATGCTATCCTTGTCCGCTGAAACAACGATAGGAGCATAATTATTATACAGCTGTATGATTATATTATCAGTAGTTTTAGATGAATCATATATTGTCAAACCAAAATCATTGTTGACTTTATTATTCCATTTTGATACAACGGCATAATAGCTCTTGTACTTCTCTATGTGGCTGTAGTTTTCCTCGATAGTCTTTATCGTTTCAAACGAGCACTCCTCAAGCTTGTCATTAAACACCGCCCAGCTTCCGCTGTCGGAAGCCGCAAAGAACATTTCGTCATAAAATGCAAAACTGTTAAATCCGCTTTTGATCTTTCCGACAGTTTCCGATTTGAGATCACTTGAGAATGCAATTATCTCGCCGCTGTCTTTGACATAAACATACAGCTTGTCACCGCTTGCGGACAAAACCTTTTTGCCCTTTATGTCACAAATGCACTTGTTGTTCTCACACAAAAAAATGCCGTCCTCGTTAGAATACAGATAGTCATCGCCAAAATGCACAACGGTCTGCCCATCTCGATGAATATATATCTTTTCAGGGTCGTGCAGATACAGCTGTCCCCAGACAATCAAAAACACTATCACTGCAAGGACAGCAAATAATATCAGATATTTTTTTCTTGTCTTTGTCATTTTGTCACCCCCATTTTGTTTTTTACATATTATAGCACCTTTCAGCAATAATGCAATTACTTAGGCATTACAATTAGTTAATTTCCCGTAACACTGACATCATACCTGTCAAAATGCCGCAAATACAGCACCATTGTCTCCCGTGCATAAAAAGTTGAAGAAAGCTTGAAAATCTGCCCGTTTTCTGTTGAATTTTGAGAAAATCTGTGCTATAATAAAATAAGTATATATTTTCGCAAATATGCAGCTTAGACTCAATTTTTATAGTCAAGAGGTTTTGAGATATGAACAGAAATTTTGACGTTATTATCGCAGGCAGCGGTGCGGCTGGTCTTTACGGCGCACTCAATCTCCCAAAGGAGCTTAATATCCTTGTGCTGTCTAAAATGGAAAAGGACCTTTGCAACACAGCGCTTGCACAGGGCGGTATCGCGGGCGTATACAACAGCCCCGAGGACAGTCCCGAGTATCACAAGCACGATACTTTCGTTGCAGGCGGCTTTGAAAACGACCCCGTATCTACCGACGTGCTGGTCAACGAGGCAAAAACCGATATCGCACGGCTTATCGAGCTTGGCTGCGACTTTGACAAAAAGCCTGACGGCGACTATCACCGTACCCTCGAGGGCGGTCACGGAATGCACAGAATATTCCACCACAAAGACTCCACGGGTGCAGAGATCGAGAGGACTCTGCTGGCAAGCGTAAAGCAGCTGCCGAACGTGACACTGCTTGAAAACGCTATCATGTGCGACGCCAAAATGACCAATACAGGCTTTTCGTTCCTCGTTCTGCAAAGCGGCGAGTTCACCACATACAACTGCCACTATGCCATTTTCGCAACAGGCGGAATAGGCAGAGTCTACGAGTATACCACCAACTCCCCTATCGCAACGGGCGACGGCATAACGATGGCTTACAATATGGGTGCAAAGATAAAGCACCTCAGCTATATCCAGTTCCACCCCACAGCTTTCAATGACGAGCACACAAGACAGTGCTTCCTCATCAGCGAGGCTGTGCGCGGCGAGGGCGCATACCTGCGCAACTGCGATAAAGAGCGCTTTATGCACAACTACGACAAGCGCCTTGAGCTTGCACCGAGAGATGTCGTTTCACACTCAATAATCTTCGAGGCAAAGCGCACAGGCTCAAACAAGTTCTATCTTGACATCACACATAAGGATCCCGATTTCGTCAGAAACAGGTTCCCTATGATCTATAAAAACCTCAAAGACGCAGGCATCGATATGACAAAGGATCTTATCCCGATATTCCCGTGCCACCATTATCTTATGGGCGGAATCGACGTCGATACCAGCGCCCGCACAAGCATCCCGAGGCTCTACGCCTGCGGTGAGTGCTCGCATACAGGCGTTCACGGCAACAACCGCCTCGCAAGCAACTCCCTGCTCGAAGCCCTCGTCTTTTCAAGACGTGCAGCTGCCGATATCGCAGAGAAAGTCAAGAACGACAGCGACAGCTTTGAGGAGTATAACTTTACATTCGACAAGAACGCACCCGAAATGCCAAAGGGTCTGCGTACACAGATAAGAGCAATTATGCAGAAAGCATATTTCGTTCTGCCTAACATAAGCGAGCTCGGACCGGGACTTGACAAGGTCACCGAGATAAAGGATATGCTTTACAGCGGCAATTTCAGGATAGATAAGGACTACGTCGAGGCAAAATCGCTTGCGACAGTCGCCTATATCGTGCTGGGCGAAGCGTGGAAGATAGCCACCGAGAACGCCGAGCTTATCAGGAAGAAAAACCCGTAAACAGAAAGGAAAGAATACAATGAAGCTGATGCAGTTTCAGATTGATGATATAATCAAGACCGCACTTGCGGAGGATATAAACTATATCGACGTCACCACCGATTACCTCGTTGACGAGGGCAGCGTCTCCACAGCAAGATACGTTGCAAAGGACGACGGCGTTCTGTGCGGAATAGATATCGCACTGCGCGTGTTCAAGCTGCTTGACGACAGCGTAAAGACCGAGGTGCTTATCCACGACGGCGAAAAGGTCAAGAAAGGCGACATCATCGCAAGGATCACCTGCTCAACAAGAGCGCTTCTCAAAGGCGAAAGGACCGCCCTCAACCTCGTTCAGCATATGTCGGGCATAGCTACCGCGACAAATAAGTGCGTCGAGCTTGTCAAGGGCACAAAGGCATCTATCGCCGACACAAGAAAAACTCTGCCCGGTCTGCGCGTTCTGCAAAAATATGCAGTTACCGTCGGCGGAGGCAAGAACCACAGATATAACCTCTCCGACTGCGCAATGCTCAAGGATACCCACCTTGATGCCTACGGCTCAATGACAGGTGCGGTAAACGCCCTGCGCGAGAAAATGGGGCACACCGTAAAAATCGAAGTCGAGGTTTCTGACCTTGAACAGCTTCAGGAGGCTCTCGACCTCGGCGTCGAGATAATAATGCTCGACAATATGTCCTGCGAAGCAATGACCGAGGCTGTTAAGATTACAGCAGGCAGAGCAAAGCTGGAAGCGTCGGGCAACGTCACCGAGAAAACTATCGCCGCTATCGCACAGACAGGCGTTGATATAATATCCCTCGGCGCACTCACCCACTCCGTAAAAGCGTTTGATATCTCAATGAAAATAGATAAATAAGCATAAAAGGAGCTGAGCACATGGCAAGCCTTATTGATACCGAAAGACAGTTTCATATAGCTACCCTGCCCGACGAGGTCGGCGGATACGTTATACTGCCGGGCGACCCTTTCCGTGTGCCCAGAATTGCGCAGTATATCGACGACGCAAAGCAGGTCGCACACAACCGCGAGTTCAATGTGTACACAGGCACTCTCTGCGGCGAAAAGGTCACCGTCTGCTCAACAGGCATAGGCGGCGCATCTGCCGCTATCGCAACCGAGGAGCTTGTCAAGTGCGGCGCGCATACATTTATAAGAATAGGCACCTGCGGCGGAATGAACGACAAAGTCAGCGCAGGCGACCTTATCGTTGCAACAGCCGCCGTCAGAGGCGAGGGCACTTCCTACGAGTATATGCCCACAGGCTACCCCGCCGCTGCCGATTTCACCGTGACCACCGCTATCGCAGACGCCGCAAAGGCTCTGAGCGATTCGCGCAAGGGCAACGGCTGGCACGCAGGCGTCGTGCACAGCAAGGACAGCTTCTACGGTCAGCTCGAACCCGATAACTCCCCCGTCAGCGACAAGGTCAAAAGCCGCTGGGATTCGTATGTTAGGCTCGGCTGCCTTGCATCTGAAATGGAGTGCGCAGCGCTTTTCTCCGTCGGTCAGGCAAGAGATGTCCGCTGCGGCGCAGTGCTTGCAAGCCTGTGGAACTGCCAGAAAAATCTCAACGAGGGCGCCGATGAAAGCATCACCCTCGATACCGACAGAGCGATAAGATGCAGCGTCGAAGCGATAAAGCTGCTTATTTCGCGGGATAAGGAGGGCAGGTAAATGGGCAGATTTGACGGTGCCTGGGAAGAAACAGGCGTTATCGGTCCGAGACTTGAAATAGACGGCGACAAGGTCATTTTCCTGTGGCAAGCCTCTGTCGTGCTCGAAACAACGTTCAAGACCATTCAGGAGGGCGGAAAAACTGTCCTCAAGCTTGAACATAACGGTCTGCGAAGCGAAGGCTCCCTTGACCCTTACGCCGTGATAAAGGAGTTTTATTTCAACGGCACAGCGCTGGTCACAGTCACAGATTTCAGATTTTCGGGCGTCTGCGAGACCAAATTCCACCTCACCGACCATAGCCGCTACGGCAATGTCACTCTTGTAAATGACGAGTATCTCCCGCAGCTTTCAGGCGTGTGGGAATCGAAATATACCGACCTGATTTTTGAGGGCGATAAGCTGAGCATCTGCCACCACGGCATAACCAAGCCCGAGCGCGAGCTTACCATCGTCTGCGCCCGCCGCAACAACGCCCAGTGCAAAGTCGATATCCTCGATAAAGACCCGTCCAAGCATAATATCGGCGAGTTTTACAGCGTCGTTTTCTCGGGCGGCAAGCTCACTGCCTGCATTGATGTCTGCGACGACAAGCCCGTCATTGTGGACTTCACCAAAAAAGCATAAAAACAGAGGTTGATGTTCCAAAACATCAACCTCTTATTTTATTCACCGATCTTGTATTCCTTGACGTCGTCGCCGTCTTCGTACTGAACTTCGTTCACCTCGTCCGCAGACGGTATCACCATTTCTTCAAGCTCCTGAGCCGTCATCGGCTTTTTCTTGTCAGGCTTTGCGTACAAATGCTCAATGTCCTGTTTGTAATACTCCGTCATGACAGGCAGTTTCTTTCTGCGCAGCCTGTTTTCCACGAACGACCTCGTGAAGCTGTACAGCAGCGCGAACACAGGAACCGCGAGAACCATACCGATAAATCCGAACAATCCGCCGCAGATGATAAGCGAAACAAGAACCCAGAAGCCGGGCAGACCGGTCGAGTCGCCGAGGATCTTCGGTCCGAGAATGTTTCCGTCAAACTGCTGAAGCAGCAGGATGAATACTGCAAGCAGAATCGCCTTTTTAGGATCAACGATAAGCATAAGGAACGTTGACGGAACAGCACCGATAAGCGGTCCGAAGAACGGTATGATGTTCGTCACGCCGACAATAACTGCGATAAGGATGTTATAAGGCATATTCATCAGCGTAAGACCGATGAAGCAGAGCAGACCAATGATTATCGAGTCGATTATCTTGCCCATTATAAAGCCCGAGAATACCTTGTTCGCCTGAGAAGCCACACCCATGATCTTTGAGCAGGTCTTCTTCTTTGTGAGCGAAATGATAGACTTCTTTATCTGTGCAAGCAGCGTCTCCTTGTTGCACAGCATATAAAGCGAAACGATGAATCCCAGCAGGAAGTCCTTCAAGAACGAAACAACGCCCCACGCACCCGAAACCAGTTTCTCCATCATCGGCTGCATCTTTTCAAAGATGACCGAAGCGTCTTTGGTGAACGTGTCGATCTTCTCAGTCGCCGTCTTTACAAGGCTCGGATAGCTCTTGAACGTCTTGCTTATCCAACCCTCAAGGTTCTCTCGCAGGTCGCCCATATTGTCAAACAGCGACGTTATCGATTTGACAAGTTCAGGCACGACTATCGCTATGAGTCCTGCAACTATGCCCAGAAAAACTATCGCCGACACCGTCACCGACAGCGCCCTCAGCAGCTTTTTCTTTCCCCGTGTACTTTTGAACTTGTTCGAGAACAGCTTCTCAAAGTTCACCATTATAGGATTCATCAGAAAAGCGATAACAAGACCCCACGTTACAGGGCTGAGCACCGCAACGACTGCTCCGAGAAAGCTCGTTATTGCGCTGAATTTTAAGATCGCAACGACCAGCAGCACGTTGAACGCAATGACCAGCGCCGCGTAAAGCGCAATGGTATTGTATTTTTTGTTTGGCATTATCTTCATTAGATCACTCCGTTATGCCTTTTTCTTTTTCCACTTGAATACACATAAATATTATACACCTATTTCCACAGGATTGCAACCGCTTTTTTAAATATTTTATCATTTCCCACCCGCTATAAATGTGCCGTTCACAAAACATTAACCTTTCATTCATCACAAGGCTATACACACTTGTTGACAAATCGTGCAAAAACTAATATAATTAATCGTGTGAATATGATAAATCCAGCGAACAGGAGTAAGTAGCCGAAAGCGAGCCTTTCAGAGAGCTGTCGGGTGGTGTGAGACAGCAAGCGGACTTTGTGCGAATGGACCTGTGAGGAGCAGCGGGAAAGCTGAAAAATGCAAGTATCGCTCGCCGTGTTTCCTGCGTTAATGTGAGCGGATATGTAAGTATCCTTAGTGCCGAAAAGGGTGGCAAAGCGATGTTCTATCGTCCCATAGCGGAGGATAGGGCTTATTTTTTTATAAGGAGAGTTTTTTATGGAAAACAATATAATCCTGACAGGTGACCGTCCGACAGGACCGCTTCACCTCGGTCATTATGTAGGCTCGCTGAAAAAAAGGGTCGAGATGCAGAATACAGGCAAGTATGTGCCTTACGTTATGATAGCGGACTTGCAGGCGCTTACCGACAACGCCGATAATCCCGAAAAAATAAGGGATAACATCATGGAGGTAATGCTCGACTACCTCGCAGCAGGTCTGACGCCCGACAAGACAACGTTCCTCGTTCAGTCGCATATCCCTGCGCTTTACGAGCTGCCGATGTACTATTCAAACCTCGTTACAATGTCAAGGCTTGAAAGAAACCCGACTATCAAAAACGAGATTAAAATGCGTAACTTTGAGCGCAGCATCCCCGTTGGCTTTATGACCTACCCTATCAGCCAGGCTGCCGACATCACCGCCTTCAAGGCAAAGTATGTCCCCGTGGGCGAAGATCAGCTGCCAATGCTTGAACAGGCAAGAGAGATAGTTGCCAGCTTCAACAGAGTTTACAACTGCGAGATTCTCGTTGAACCAGAGGCTGTTCTGCCCGATTCCGACAGCTGCAACAGACTCGTCGGCACAGACGGCAACGCAAAAATGAGCAAGTCGCTGGGCAACTGCATCTACCTCAAAGACGACGAAAAGACTATCAAAACAAAGATAATGTCAATGTTCACCGACCCGACCCACATCAACATCACAGACCCGGGTCACACAGAGAACAACCCTGTGTTCCTGTACCTCGAAGCGTTCTCCACCGACGAGGATTTCAAAAACTTCCTGCCTGAGTATGCAAACCTTTCGGAAATGAAAGAGCACTACGAGCGCGGCGGACTTGGCGATATGAAGTGCAAAAAGCTGCTCAACAACGTAATGCAGCAGTACCTCGCACCGATACGCGCAAGACGTGAGGAGTACGCAAAGGATATTGGCGAGGTGCTCAATATGCTGAAAAAGGGCACACAGCACGCTGTTGAGGTTTCAAACGAGACAGTCAATGAGGTGCGCAACGCTATCGGCATCAACTATTTCAACGACAAGACCTTTATGGACAAGATATTCAAATAAACAGCAGGCTGCGTTTCATGCGCAGCCTTTGTTGTTGACAATGCTTTGAGCTTATATTATAATATATTGCAGGCACAACAGTATCAGAGGTATGACAATGATAGGAAAAATCGTAACAGTAACGGTAGACCGACCGCTCGGCAGCTATCACCCCGAATATAAGGATATGTATTATCCCATAAACTATGGTTTTGTAAAAGGCATAACAGCGCCCGACGGTGAGGAACAGGACGCTTATATTCTGGGAATAGACAAGCCTGTAAAAGAGTTTTCGGGCAGGATAATCGCCATTGTCCGCAGAAGCGACGATGTCGAAGAAAAATGGGTTGTATGCCCTGACGGAATGTCGTTTACAAAAGACGAGATAATGTCACAGATACAGTTTCAAGAGAAATACTATCAATCGGAAATAATAATGGACTGACCAAAATAGGAGTAAAATATGAAACACGTTGAGATATTTACTGACGGCGCTTGCTCGGGAAATCCAGGTCCAGGCGGCTGGGGCGTCATAATGAAATACAAGGAAAATGTCAAGGAGCTTTCCGGCGGCGCGGCGCAGACCACCAACAACCGTATGGAGATGACCGCCGTGATAACTGCCCTCGAAACGCTGAAAGAGCCTTGCGAGGTCACGCTTTACAGCGACTCAAAGTACGTTATCGACTCGATTACAAAAGGCTGGGCAAAGTCCTGGCAAAAGCGCGGCTGGGTAAAAAGCAACAAGGAAAAAGCCCTCAACCCTGACCTGTGGGAAAAGATGCTTGCCCTGCTCGACAAGCACAAGGTCGAGTTTGTCTGGGTAAAAGGTCACGCTGGTCACCCCGAAAACGAGCGCTGCGACGAGCTTGCAGTCGCCCAGTCGCAGAAGTACAAAAACGCCTGACACGGAGGACGTTATGGAAAATAAAATGAAAGTGCTTGTGGCAATGTCCGGCGGCGTGGACAGTTCCGTCTGCGCAAAGCTGCTTCTCGAAAAGGGCTATGAGGTCGCAGGCGCAACAATGAGCCTGTGTCCCGAGCACGAGCAGGACGTCTCCGACGCCCGAAACGTCGCGCAAAAGCTGGGTATCCCCTTTTATGTTTTCGATTTTTCAAGCGAGTTCAAAACCCACGTCACCGATAGATTCATACAGACCTATCTCGACGGCGGCACGCCCAATCCCTGTGTCGACTGCAACCGCTTCCTCAAATTCGGCAGCTTTCTCGAAAAGGCGAAACAGCTCGGTTACGACCGCGTTGCAACAGGACACTACGTCACCAAGATAAAAGACGAAAACACAGGCAGGTGGCTGCTCAGACGCTCCGCCGACAGAAAAAAAGACCAGACATACGTGCTCTATTCTCTCACCCAGCAGCAGCTTGAACAAAGCCTGTTCCCAGTGGGCGAGATGAACAAGGACGAAATACGTGAAATCGCTGGCGGAAGCAGCCTCGTTAACGCCGATAAACCCGATTCGCAGGACATCTGCTTTATCCCCGACGGCGACTATGCAAGTTATATCACCGCACGCACCGGAGAACAGCAAGGCGGCGATATCGTGCTCACCACTGGCGAAAAGCTGGGCACTCACAAAGGACTTATCCACTATACAATAGGTCAGCGCCGCGGCGTCGGCGTCTCCTACTCCGAGCCGATTTTTGTCGTCGAAAAGGACACCACGAACAACCGCCTTGTCCTCGGCACGCCCGATAAACTCCTGCGCACCACGCTTACAGCCTGCGACGTGAATTTTCTCACCACAGACAAACTTAACAGTCCTATAAAATGTACAGCTTGTACAAGATATCACCAGCAGGATATGCCCTGCACCGTCACTCCGCTTGGCGAAAACAGAGTGCAGGTCAACTTTGAACAGCCGCATAAAGCGGTCTGCAAAGGTCAGGCTGTCGTGTTCTACGACGGCGACTGCCTGCTCGGCGGCGGCACGATAGAATAGGAGAATCGCTATGAAACTGAATCTTATTACAGCAGACGAAAACAAAATCAAAGAGCTTGCCGCCCGCAGTGCTTTCACCTGGGAGGGCATGGACCTGAGCGACCAAAACCTTGCGGAGATAGCACAGGTATTCTGCACCGAAAAGCTCGTCAAGGACGGCAAGGAAACGATAGACGCTTATACCTGGTCTGGCGCAGTGATGAACGCGCTTTACGGCTTGACGGGCGAAAACGCCTACCCCGACGACCTGCCCTTTCTCAGCTTTGATATCGACTCGTTCGACGGCGAGGGCAACCTCAACGTTTTCAAAATGTCTATCGGCGCAAGATGGCTCGACGACATTATCCGCAACAACGAGCTTAACCAGCAGGAGTTGGATAAATAGTACAAAAAAACGGACTTGAAAACCAAGTCCGTTTTGTCTTTATTTCATATCAAGTGCATCGAAGATGAACAGATAGTCTTTGGGGTCGGTGCTGAGTTTTGAATACTCTTTCTCATTGTCTTTAAACCATTTTGCAATATCGATATTTGGGGCATATGCAATATATGCACCGCCATTATTTCGCATAAAAAGGTTCCCGCCCGGTCTTGCCAATGCACATAAATACAGGTCGTTTTCCCAAGAGATATAATAAAAATATCCGCCAAACAGTTTGTCCTTGTCTGCTTTGTCAACAGATATAAATTGGTTTTCTACGGCTGTAACTTCTTTACCTTTATAATTTAGTTTTGTTATTCTTCTGCCATTTTTCTTTGCATTGTTTATTCGTATTTCCATTTGCTCTGTTGGGACAAAACCAAGCATTATATCATACAGTTCAGAATAAGCATACGCAAAATCCTTCTCGATTGAACCATTCATCATTGACCACTGAGAAAATCCGCTCAGGTCGTGTATAGCAAGTTTTGCGTCTCCGTTTGAGATCTCCCCTGCCTTTTGAGGCGATGTCTGAATCGTTGTCTGCTTGGTGGTTTTTGGCTGTGCCGTTGTCTGTGCGGTGGTGGTAACAGCGGACTGCGCTGTTGTAGTCTCAGCAGAAGTTTTCTTTGTCTGCGCAGAATCCTGCGTTGTTGTCGTTATTGTCATTTTCGTCGTTGTTGTCGTCGTCTCTGTTTCAGATGATGTGTCACTGTTGCTGTCCGAGACCTTACTCTCGCCGCAGGCTGTCATTGCCGCGCCAATTGCAAGTGCTAAAATAACTGTCAGAATTCTTTTCTTCATACGCTATCCCCGCCTTTCGACACAAGTATAACACGTCCCGCGAAATAAGTCAACAAAAAAAGGCTCGGATACTCTCCAAGCCTTTTGGTGTATGTTAGTCCATTGCGTTCTTGATAGCCTCGTAAAGCTCATCATAAGTCTCGTAAGCAGGGATATCAGGGTTGTCAGCCTTGATGTTGTCAGGGCTCTTGAAAAGGAAGCCTGCTTTGCTTGCCTTTATCATGCCAAGGTCGTTGTGGCTGTCGCCCGATGCGATAGTCTCATAACCGATAGACTGCAAAGCCTTAACTGTTGTGTACTTTGACTTCTCTACTCTCATCTTGTAGCCTGTTATCTCGCCGTTTTCAGCAACTTCAAGAGTGTTGCAGAAGATTGTCGGCATACCCAGCTTTTTCATCAGAGGCTTTGCGAACTGTGTGAATGTATCGCTGATGATGATTACCTGTGAAAGGTCACGCAGCTTGTCAAGGAACTCCTTTGCGCCCTCCATCGGCTCAATTTTTGCGATAGTTTCCTGAATCTCTTTAAGACCCAGACCGTGCTCCTTAAGAATAGCCAGACGATACTTCATCAGCTTGTCGTAATCAGGCTCGTCACGGGTGGTCTTGCGAAGCTCGGGGATTCCGCTTGCCTCCGCAAAAGCTATCCATATCTCAGGAACGAGAACTCCTTCAAGGTCAAGACAGGTGATATACATTGACATTTTACATTCCTCCAATTAGGTATTAATTTAACACAATTATTATACCACACTCGGAGAAGCTATTCAAGGATATTTTGTGAACTATTGAACCGTCGGGTCGCATACCGTGCCGATGAATACGGGCACGCCCAGCTCTGTGTCCATTATCGCAAACAGGAACGACCTGTCAAGGTAAACCGTCTTTGGCTTTTCATCTTTAAGCTCAGCAGTCGCTTCTTTCATGATCACAGCCGTTGCAGCCGCTGCCTTTGTGCCCTTTGCGGAAAGCTCAATGTGCGTCTTGTGGATGACCTTGCTTATCGCAGCCTGTGTGTTCTCAAACATCTTTGAAAAATCAGCACCATCTGTGAACGCATCTGTCATGCCCATCTGTGAAAGATAGTCCTGCAGCTCTGTGCCGTAATCGAACGTGAACTGCGGCAGCTTGGTGTAAACGTCATACTCGTTTGTCCTTTTTGCATAAAGGTCACAAAGCTCCGTCTCGCTCATAGAGGAAACATAGTCTGTGATATCCGTGTCCTTGTCGGGCAGAACAGCCATAAACGCGTACTTTCCGCCCTTGTAGTTCTTTACAAAGCCTGTTGCCCTGTCGTTTGCAACATAGCATTTCTCCGTGCTCGAAAGCATTGTGCACTTGACCTCGTCACCGTATGCGTTGGTGAATTTCTGGTCTTGCTTTACCTGCGTGTCGCTGTACTGCTGCTCCCATTCGGAATCGAAAGCTATGCAGTTGATAAGGCACATTATCTCGTCACCGTTAAACTGCTCGATAAGCGACGGGATCATCTTGTCGGTCTTTTCGCTTACCCAGTCGTTGACCTTCTTTACCGTGCCCATATCGAACGGCGCTTTGAACATCTCCGCGTTGTAAACCTCCTTGCAGCTCTTTGCAAACTGCTCTGTGGTGGTGAGATTGTCCTTGTCCTTTACCCAAACGGAATTTGCAATAGACAGCCTGGACTTGTCAGTGTTGTTCTCATGCGCCCTTGAAATCCAAAGGTTCATATTGCTGTTGAACGTGTCCATATCAACGCCGCCGCCCATAACGTCAAGCATCTGTTTGAGGGTGTTTCCGTCAGCGCCGTTTGCCGTCATTCCCAGCGCGAAAGCTGCCGACGACGGTGATACCAGCGTGTTCTTTCCGTCTGCAAGGTCGCTCTTTACAGTTGTCTTGAACAGGTTTGTGGAAAAAACGTTTATGCCGCCGACAAACTTTTCATCGCTTCTCTTGTTGGTGTCCGACGGCGTGAAAGTCTTGTCCGCAGTGAGTTCAATCACACTTCCGCCATTGGCAGACGGTACAGGCTCATCAGGAGCATCAGGCTTGTCAGGCTGGCTGTAAGACGAGTTTGGCGCAGACGGATTCGGCTCTGACTGGCTGCTGTCCGAGCAGGAACACATACCCATTACCAGCGTTAAAGCGATGACCGCACTTAAAAATCTCTTGAACATAAAAAACATCTCCCATTTTGTATTTCTGAATTTTGCTTACATCAGATATACGCATAGGGAGATGTATTTTTATTGGTTATTTTTGCACAAATGAAACTTTATTTTTTGTGCGTTATTCTGCTTTGTTCTACTTGGCGCTTGGGTCGCAGACTGTTCCCATAAATACGGGCAGTCCTGTCTCTGTGTCAACTATCGCATAAGCAAACGCTCTGTCAAGCTCGACTATCTTTGTGTTTTCATCTATCGGCATAACGCCGCTTACGTCCATCTTCACAGCCGTTGCAGCGGCAGCCTTTGTGCCCTGCTCGTCAAGCTGGATATGTGTCTTGTGCAGAACGTCGCTGATATACAGCTTCTGCGACTCGGTCATTGCCGAGAAATCTGCGGACTCCGCGTCAAAAGCGTTTGTTATGCCCATATTTTTGAGCGTGTCGTTGAGCGCACAGCTGTAATCGTATGTGAATTTCGGGATAGCAGCAAATACCTTGTAGTCGCTGCTCTTGCCCGCATACAGCTTTGCAAACTTTTCAGCGCTAAGCGTCTTGACGTACTCCGCAAGGCTCACGCCCTCGTTTGGCAGAATAGCCATAAACGCGTACTTTCCGCCCTTGTATTTCTTGATAAAGCCCTGAGAATTCTCGTCGCTGATATACAGATTTTCTTCCGAGTGCATCATTGAGCAGTTGGTCTTGCTTCCGTCAGGCTTCGTGAACTCTGCATTTTCCCTGACATCATTCGGGTCAAACTTGTTCTCCCAGTCCGCCTCAAAAGCAATACAGTTGAGCAGCACCGACGCCGTGCCTGCATCAAGCTGGTCAATGATAGTGGGTATCATCTTGTTGGTCTTGTTGTTCACCCACTCGTTCATCTGCTTTGCAGTTTCCTGGTCAAACGGTGCCTGGTACATCTCCGCGTTGTAAAGCTCCTTGCAGGTCTTTGAAAACTGCTCTGTCAGCGTCAGCGAGCCGTTGTTTCTCACCCAGACGGAGTTTGCGATGCTGAACTTGAAATCGCTGCTGTTCTGCGCATTCGTCATCAGGCGGTTCATGTTCTTGTTGAACGTCTCCGTGTCAACGTCCTTGCAAAGCACGTTCTGCATCTGCTTGAGCGTCTCGCCCTTTGCGCCGTTTGCGGTCATGCCCAGTGCAAAAAGCACCGACTCTGCCGAAATAAGCGTGTTGCCGCCGTCAGCGAGGTCTTTCTCCACCGCCTTTTTGAAAAGCTCCACCGAGAACTCGTTTGCGCCGATAAGGAACTTTTCATCACTGCTTGCCTTGTCTGCCGCAGGCACGAACTGATAGTTTGCCGTCGGTGAAACCACATCTCCGCTGGGCTGGAAAGGCTCATTTTTATTTGTGTCAGGCTCTGTCCTCGTCGGCGGAAGCGTCGTAACGACACTGCTGCCGCCCTTGTCCGCTGCGCCTGAGCTTTCCGAGCAGGAGCACATACCCATTACCAGCGTCAAAGCCACAACTGCACTTAAAATCTTCTTGAACATAATAACATCTCCCTGCTTTTTATCTTTTCTGTGAACTTCTCACATCAGATATACGAACAGGGAGATGAATTTTTATTGGTGTATCCTGCACAAATTCACGGTGCTGTTTTTGTGCATTATTCTGCTGTCGGGTCGCAGACCGTGCCCATGAACACAGGCAGTCCCGACTCGTTGTCCATTATCGCGTAAACGAAAGGTCTGTCAAGAATGACCTCTTTGCGTGCTGAAATCTCGCCCTTTGCCCGCACCTCAACAGCCGTTGCAGCGGCAGCCTTTGTGCCGTTCGCGCCAAGCTCTATGTGCGTCTTGTGCAGCACCTTACCGATGTAAGTCTCGATGTCCTCGAGCAGCTTTGAGAAATCCGCCGCATTAGAGAACGCCTCTGTCATACCCATCTTTCTAAGGCTCTCCGAAAGCTCAAGACTATGATCGTACTTGAACTCGGGCATCTTTGTAACGACCTTGTCTTCAGCGCGGTCGCTGTAAAGCTTTGCAAACTCGTCAGCCGTCATCGAAGAAACATAGTCCTTGACGTCTGTGCCCTCGTTCGGCAGAACAGCCATAAACGAATACTTTCCGCCCTTGTAGTTCTTGATAAAGCCCTTCGCCCTGTCGTTTGAAACGTAAACGCTCTCTTTGCTCGAAAGCATGGTGCACTTGACCCTTTCGCCCTTTTCGTTGGTGAATGTCTCGTTTTCCTCGACCTGCTCCTCCTCGTACTTTTTCTCCCACTTGGAATCGAAAGCCACGCAGTTTATAAGGTACATCACGTCATCGTCGTCAAACTTGTCAATGATATCCGGAATCATCTTGTCAGTCTTTTCGTTCACCCAGCTGTTTACCTGCTTTACAGCCTCGTCGTCGAACGGGCTCTTGAAAAGCTCCGCGTCGTAAAGCTCCTTGCAGGTCTTTGTGAACTGCTGCGTCGGGGTGATGTCATTTCTGTCCCTCACCCACACCGAGTTTGCAATGTTCAGCTTGCATCCCTCTTTATTAGCTGCCTTTGCCATCGTCATCAGGCGGTTCATGTTCTTGTTGAACGTCTCCTGGTCAACGTCTTTGCAAAGCACGTTCTGCATCTGCCTGAGCGTCTCCTTGTCCGCGCCGTTTTGTACCATTCCCAGCGCAAAAGCGACCGACTCAGGCGAAACGAGCACGTTCTTTCCATCGCTCAGGTCACTCGCCACCGACGCCTTGAAAAGCTCCACGGAAAAGCTGTTCATTCCGCTGACAAACTTTTCGTCCAGCTTATCCGTGCTGGTGTTTTCAACGAAAGCGTAATTTGCCGTTGGCGAAACACCGGGCTGTGTCAGCTCTGCCGCAGGTGACTGCGATGCAGCTGTCGGCGTGCTTGCAGGCTCAGACGAGCTGTTCTCCGAACATGAACACATTCCCATTACCAATGTTATTGCGATGACCGCGCTTATAATCTTTTTAAGCATAGTTATCTCTCCTTTTGTTTTGTTGTTGCCGTTCTGACAAATAATATACGCATACACCTGTGCATTTTTATGGCAGCGCCCTGCACAAATCACCACATCTGTTTTTGTGCACTCTGCTATCTCGGCAGACAGTACAGATTTGTCTCCCAGCAGGGATAATACCTCGACTGCCGCAGATAAAACCTGTAATCGCCGTTTATCCTGTTCAGCATCAGCGGCAAAAGGAAATAATCATACGGCTTGTGATAAAGTGCAGCGCAAATCTTCGGTGAAAACTTTCTCAGCGTCTGCACGCTGCCGAGCAGCGCCTCATAGTCCGCACCCTCAACATCGTATTTCACATATGTGCAGCCGTCCTGTGCAATGCTGTCGAGCGTCAGCGCCCGTACCTGCGTACCCTTGTCGGCTATCTTCGCCTGCCGCCCAGCGCCCTTTGAAAAGGTCAGCTCGGTGTTCTCGCTCCACGCCGCCGCATTGTAAAGCGTCACGTTTTCAAGGTTCTGTGTGTTCTGCTCGCACTTGCGAAAATTCTTCTCGTTCGGCTCGACGCCCACTATCCGCCTGTACCGCCCGCCAACAAGCCTAACAAACTCCTCTATCGTGTCCCCGCGGTAAGCGCCAAGGTCAAAATACTCCTCGCTGTCTGTCAGCCCAAGCAGGCTCTTTGCCTCGCCCTCGTCGCAGAAGCACTCCCGCAGATATTTCGTATTGCCCGTTATCTTGAACGCCGTCACGCACTCAAAGGTCTTTCGCGAAAGCTCGTCTTCCAGCAGGCTGTAAGCCCTTTCCGCCTTTTCATAAAGGTCAAAGAACCTCTCCTTGTCAAAAAAGCCCTCGTCAGTCACCGACGTATCGGGCGCCAGCAGCTCAAACCTGTCCTCGATACTCTCTATCCTCGCCATAATCTCGTCAAGGCTGCTGCCGAACCCGAGCACTATCAGCTTATCCGCAGCGTCGTTCATCACGTCGGAGAATCTCTGCACTTTATATCCGCAAAAGCTCTGTCCCCTGACAAAATCATCGCTTGCAAATATACCGTCACAGCTTATCCCGAAACGGTAAAACAAACGCAGTATCTTTTCACTGCCGTTGCCCATACCATATATATAGATAGGCTTGCCGCAGCCCGCCGCCCTGTCCCAGCAGCTTTCAAGTCCCTCAAAAAAACTCCTGTCCATAAAAAAGCCTCCAAAAAAGGACGGAAAAACCTTTCCGCCCTTTGATTATCAAATATCAGAGAATGTGGTCATCTGCATCAAAATCGCCGTCAACAAAAGAATCGTCGCTGTGAGCGCCGAACGAGCCGCCCACCATATCTCTGCCTCTTACACGGTACTTGTCGCGGTTGAGATTGATGTACTTGTCAAGCTGTTCAAGCACCTGTCTGGGTTTCTTGACCGACTTGACTATCTTGATCGGAGTATCAACGTCCTTAACGTGCATCATTATCGTTCCACACTTGAATATCCTCTGTCTGAGCGTAAGGATCAGCTTTTTATCGGTAACTCTGTAAAGTTCCAGCTCGTCCTCCTGCACCTTGAGAAGACCGCTTCTTGTGATAAACTTGTTCTCGGTGAGAAAATATCTTGTGAACGACAGCGGCAGACCGAAAATGGTGCGCTTTTTGTCTGTCCAGATATAATCGAACATATCCTTTTTCATTGTCCCTACCCCCAGATGTATATTCTGAACAAAAATCATCTTTTGCCGCCTTTTTCAAGGCGTTTTATTCATAAGCACAGTTTATCACAACCCACCCGTTTTGTCAAGCGCACCCGCCCGTAAATCTGCGCATTATGTAAAAATATGAAACTAATTCTGATGCAGTTTGATTTTGCATTTCCAATAAAACTCAGCACGGTCTCATTTGTATTAAAAAGTCAATATAATTTACATATGAAGTTTCAAATCCGATCGGAACGGTCTCAATATCCTGCGCTTTTGCGCCGATATTCGTCACAACGGAACAAACACACCGCACAACGTCGAACCCTGTCGCATTTGCGACCCGATGACCGCACATTGTAAACAAACATATACTTTTGGGTTAATTATCTATAACGCACAATTAAAAAATGAAATACCAGCTATTGATAAAAAAATAACTTATGATATAATAAACTGCGGTATTTTTTCGGGTACAAACGCCCGAAAAACCAAGGGAGGATTTAGAATATGGAAAACAGCAGGATAAGTGTCCTGGTAGGAAGAAACGACTCCGAGGCAAAAGACCTCGGGCAAAGGCTGCGGCAAAGCGGCGCAGACGTCAGCTATTCACAGCACAGCGCTTTGCAGATACAGCACGAAGCACTCATCAGAAAGCCCGATGCGCTGATACTTTCAAGTCAGACAAAGCACACAAGCGAGCTTTGCACACTTCTCAAACGCTCAGACCACGCGCCATTCATCGTCGTGATAAGTGAGGATACCGTTATGGGTGATGACGAGTACCGCTCCACTGGTGCAGACCTCGTGCTTGACCACAAAGACAGCGCGCGTTACGATAAACTGTTCAAAAAGCTGTTCGGCATGACCGCGCCCCAGTGCGACCCTGCCGTTCTGTCCGACAGACAAATTGCCGAAACACTTTTCGAGTTCTGCATAACCAAGAATTATAACGGATACCGCTTCATTTTAGAAGCAATAAAGCTCGCGTCTATGTCGGGAGCGTTCTCCCGCTGCATCTCAAAGGACATCTACCCCGAGATAGCAGCAAAATATAAGGTCACGCCCAGCTGCGTCGAGCGAAATATCAGAACGGCGATACGCAGCTCCTGGGCAAAATCGGGCGTCAAGGTCAAACGTGAATACTTCGGACCGTTCACACTCGACCCCGACTGGATACCTACAAACAGCGAGTTTATCTTTATCGTCGCCGACAGACTCACACTGCACCTGGGCGGACATATATGACCTGCAAAGGAGCCGGGAAAACCCCGACTCCTTTTATCTTTCGGCAGTTTTGCTGACCGCACCAACCGCACGGGCTACCCTGCGGACAAGCCGATAACAGTCTTGCCACCCGAGCAAAGTGCAAGACATAACCACCGCTGCCCTATACTATGCACAAAGTGTGCTTTTGGTGCTCGCGCGCACGGCGCTTGTCCGTCGCAAACAACCTTACGTTGAACTATTTTTTTGTGTCGCTCCGGGCTTTCATTTTGCGTGGTTTTGTTGTTTCAAATCCGCACTTGCTTTTAGATGTATGTCCGAAGAGGCTTGTACGGGCGCAAATTTGCGAAAAGCCCCCAAAAACAAGCGCACCGCCGTGCGCGCGAGCACAAAAAAGCGAGGTACAAGACCTCGCTTTAACACATACCGTGTGGTACGCTAAAAATATAACCGCCTTGCCGTCGCACAGTAGATAAAACCCGCTCTCGCAGGTGGGTACCAGCCCAATGACTTCTCGCTCCCAGCGTCCGAACGCACACGGCACAAAGTCGGCGTGCGGCGGGAGGTCTGCAATCCGTTTCTCGGAGACCCAGTTCCCTTTTAATTATGTGTTGGATTTATAATGACTGTGCTTAACGCACAAGGCAGAAATCTTTTTCCTGTTATTATGATACCACATATAACAGTATTATTCAAGTATTATTCTGTACAAATCATTGTACGAAAATTTGTACATTTATCACGACAAATGCGCTGCTTAAACGTTTTCGCACGCGCTGTCAGCTGAAATGCTTTCCGTCGCAGTCAGGGTCGCCGCAGCCGCACTCGTCCTCGTCATCGAACTCGAACATCTCCTCAATGCGCTTCATGAACATCTCGCCGATCTTCTCATACTCGTCATCGTCGTCGATGGACGCAAGTATCTCGTCATTGTTCTCGTCGAACTCGGAACGCAGGATAACGACCTCGCCGCTGTCCTCGAGCATCCTCTCAACTTCCTCCTCATCAAAATATGGAGTCAGCGCGTAGTATTTCTCGCCCTCATATTCCATAACGTCCAGCAACTCAAAGCTCTGCTTGTTGCCCTGCTCGTCCTCCAGCTCGTAAAGGTCAGGCATATATTCCTCATTCATCTCAATGTCCTTTTCGTTACCCACAATGGTATCCCCTTTCGCTCGTGCAAATGTCATATGATTTAACATCAGCGAACTGACGCATCAGCGGCGCTTTGCACATAAACTAAAACGGCTGAACACAAAGGCTTTTACGCCGATTTGCCCGCCGCAACAATATCATTATACTACATATATAATAGAATGTCAAGGCGTGAAATGTAAAAGTAATATTAAATATAAAATCTACGAAAAAGTTGAAAAAAACTATTGACAAGTAACAAAAACTGTGGTATAGTATATACAAGAAAACAAGAACCGAACAGTTCACTTGAAGGTGAAGCTGAACGGCAGCGAAAAGCGGTACATCACCGTAGATGTAACAAGCGTTCAAAGCTGGATTTTAACGGTTTGAGTTTTTTAGATCACAGATCAGAACGGCAGACAGTGAACGCGCTGCACAGCTTGCGGAATATCAAACAGGCAGCGAGGAACTCCGGGAGATCTAAACAGACACGGAAGGAGCGAGTCCCATGGGCGTACTGGATATCAAGAGTGGTAGCCATAGGCTCGGCGGTTTACAATAATAAGAGGATCGCAGCACGGGAAATGAACCGTGAGATCACAGTTTTATGATTTACATAAGCTAGCCGCTTGGTCTGATGGAAAACGGAACTAATTTTAGACTTTGCACAGCAAGGCTACCATATTTACAACTGAATACCTACGGCTTGGAAGCCGAAAATATATTACATTGAACAGGAGTTGTTTCCGATGCACGATTCGGATAGTTTTGACGAGAAAGAAAATATCTAATGAAGGCGTGAATCCAATGTCCGATGTAGTATAATGTTTTTGCTTTACGCAACTTAAATAATAAATATTTTTGGAGTGATGCACAATGAAAGTAACGTGCACAAGATTCATGAACATTTGAATTTAAGGAGTGAGTCCACCAAGATATTTACGAGTTTGAAGCTCTTTTCAAAATAAGTTACCAAACTAAACCATGACGGGAGTGATGCATATGATCTGCATATGCTCAAAACGTTTGAATATTTGACAGACAGGAGTGAGTCCACCGGACAGTTTAGTTTTATACCCGTAGAATCCAGCGGGTAGTATATGATTTGAAATTTTCTGAAAGGAATTAGATCCAATGGCTTGATAATATGCGTTTGATACGCACAGTCCGAGTTACTTAATTGTACACAATAAAACTTTTACCATTGTGGCCAGACTTCATATTTTGAGAGGTAATAAATCCGATGGGTTAAATATTTTCTATTCAATCAGATATTCAACGCATGGCGGAAATTGATCCGACAAAGTTGAACTCTGTGGACACAAAATAATATGAAGGGCGTGAGTCCAAAGTACTACTTAAATTGAATTCGACTTTATATTTCATATCAAATTGAAAGGCGTGAGTCCAAAATTCTATTTTAAATAACGTTCGGACACATTTATTTCTACGAAAGGTGTAAAGACCAATGGCTTAATTCAATTTCAAACCAATATCTGAATCTTAATTTGAATTGGAGTGAGTTGCGATGTGCTAACCAATCTTAGTACATATGCATGTTATAGTTAACATATACGAGAGCAGCAGAGTTTGCTGCTCTCTTTTATTGTGCCGCAGCGGCGGTTCGCTTATCTGTCGCGAACAACTTTGAGCAAACTGCAACTTTTATGTCGCTCCAGGCGTACATTTACTCTTAACTGACTTGATGGTCTTGGGACAAATACTTATCAAACTTATAGATGCATTCCCAAAGGGGTTTGAACGGGCGCAAATTTGCAGAAAGCCCACAACCGCAGCGGCGATTTACGCTCCTCGCCCGCCGCCCAACGTCTTCCCTCTCGCCGCCACAAACGCACTCCCAAACTCCATATTTACAAACAAAAGCTGCCGCAAGGTCTCCCTCGCAGCAGCCGAACTATCATATTTTGTTTTCAAGAAAAGCAATGGTCTTTTCGTCATAAGTAAGGTCTTGCGCTGACATATCTTCTTCAACCTGCCACGTTCTCGATGCGGCAAACACCGATGAAATAAAGAACGGCTGGCTCGACAGGTAACCCAGCGGAACGACCGCAGGTGAATCACCCGTCTTCTGACTAAGTTCTTTTACTTTTGCAAGCCTTGCAAGGTTTGCTGTGCTTGCGTATTGTCCCTCGGGAAGATACTGCGCTGTCTCGCCCTTTGCGAGTCTCGCAAAAAATCCCTTTGCCTGCGGCGAAAACGCCATCAGGGGAAATTTATTCTCGCTGTACCAGCGGAATTCCTTGGTATCCATACAAACGAGAGTCGGGTCACCAAGAATACTTGAGCTTGCGTGTGCAAGACTGTAATATATCTGGCTTATTCTTATTGGTTCTAAGCCATTTTTCTTTGCAAAGTCGTTAGCTGCCTGAATTCTTTCGCAGCTCCAGTTTGAAACGCCGATAAAGTGCGCTTTTCCACTTTCGTAGATATCATTAAGAACAGGCATTATTTCGTCAACAGGAACGTGGACATCGTCTCTGTGCAGAAAGAAAATATCTACGTGGTCGGTGCCCAGAACTTCCAGGCTGTCGTTGATATCTTTTTCGAGGTCTTCCCTGCTGAGTCTGTTCTCGTCCATGTGACCCATTGCGGGGTGCCCGCCCTTGGTCGCAAGCACGATCTTGTCGCGGTTATTTCTCGCTTTCATCCAGCGTCCGATAACGCCCTCGCTGGAATTATGACCGTCTTCAAGCCAGTCGCAGTACACTCTTGCGGTGTCCACACACCAGCCTCCAAGCTCGATATATTTATCCAGAAGCTCGAAATAAGCTTCGTCGTTGTCGTGACGTTTGAAATCGCCTGTGCCAAAGGTCAGCGCAGGGAGTCTGATCTCATATTTGTCGTTTTTAAGCGTATATTCTATCATTTCTTGATACCCCCGTATCGTTTCTTCTTTCACTTCTTACGAATTAATCATATCACAAATTTTACGTCAATTTCAAAATTTTCTGTTAAATTATTCACAACATATTGATACAACAAATATATGCTCTTTCTGCGGAGCATATTCTGTGAAAAATGGAGGTTATGATATGGAAGATATTGAATACAGATACGACACTCAGCTGCTTATCGACGCCGAAAATCTCGACGAGGACGAGGTCAGCGAGTATTTTGAGAAGAATTTCAAGGGCGACTGCCTGCTGGCTATTGGTGATGAGGAGGTAATGAAGATTCACTACCACACCAACGAGCCTTGGAAGGTGCTTGAATACTGCGCATCGCTCGGCGAGATCTACGACATCGTCGTTGAGGATATGAACAGACAAGCGAGAGGTCTGAAAGGTTAAACATAAAACCTATTATCCTTGGAATTATATCCGAAGGGTTTGGGGCGACCGGAAAGCCCCAAGATAAATTTAGAGATTAGAGGTTAGATGTTGGTTTCAAGCGGTTATTTCCGCTACACATCTCGCCTCTTTTTTGTTTTCGTTTGTCTGTTGGTTGTCTTTTCTGGATCATTTATGATGTTGGGTCTGTGTTTGGGCGCTCCCGTCCATGACGTTCGTTTTTAAGACATCGTCTTACGGATGCCCGCTCTGTGGGCGGGTGACTGGTTGGCTGCCAGTCGGCTTTCGCCAGGTTTTCGAGTCAAAGTCGGAAAGCCTCGTAATACCCCTTTGTCTTGCTTTTTGCACACTGCGCCCTGTTGTTCGGCTTCGGCGGCAAGGCTTTTTTAGTCGGCACGCTCAACACCGACTACCCTGTCCGCGACACCGCAAGGCGCACGGTCCGCAAGGAACGTTTGTTCTCTTGTTATTTCCTTTATGATAGCACATACGTTCGCGTTTGTCAAGGGTGCGGCGGGGAAATCTGCGATTTGAACAGTTTGGGCGGACGAAATTGTGCAGAGTTGATAATTGTATTGTCTGTTTTGTGTGGCTTTCAGAGTGGGTTAATAACAAAGTAATGCCCGCAGTGACGCAAGAATAGGTATTCTTTCAATGGATTGCGGATTTGAAGCAGCTGTCGAGCACAGTAAAACGCCTTTGTTGTAAAAGCAAACAAAAATCTTGCGACCATAGTTCGCGACTTTTTTACAAAAAAACACTTGACAAGTAAGTTTACTTGATATATAATAGGAAATGTTGTAAAGGCTGATAGCTTTACACTGCACCAAAGGAGGCGTTGTTGATGAGCAAGAATCTTGAAATTTGCAGGCTTCTTGACCTTTATGGCGCGCTGCTGACAGAAAAGCAGTATGACATAATGGATTTTTACTACAATGACGACCTTTCCCTCGGCGAGATCGCAGATCATTACGAGATCTCAAGGCAGGGCGTTCACGACGCGATAAAGCGCGGTGACGAGGCACTTGTCGAGTATGAGCAGAAGCTCGGTCTTCTCAAGGCAGAACAGCAGCGCAGAGACGAGATAGCCGCTTACAAGCAGCTGGCGCTCGACGCGTTCAACGAATGCAACGCTCACCGTTCGTTCCGTTCGGTAGCGGAAAAGATCGTCGTTCTGCTCGAAAGTTTTGACGAACAACTTGAAGAATACGAAAATCCTGCTCCAGAGCAAGAGGAAAAACAGGATTGATACAGGAGGATATATATGGCGTTTGAAGGACTTTCCGAAAAACTTAATGGCGTGTTCAAGCGTCTTAAATCAAGAGGTAAGCTCAGCGAATCTGATGTAAAAGAGGCAATGCGCGAGGTCAAGATGGCTCTGCTGGAAGCTGACGTTAGCTACAAGGTCGTTAAGGACTTTGTTAACAACGTTTCAGAGAGAGCTGTCGGTGAGGACGTGCTCAAGAGTCTTACACCAGGTCAGCAGGTTATCAAGATCGTTCACGAGGAGCTTATCAAGCTCATGGGCGAGGCAAATGCAAAGATAAACTTCCCTAACAAGCCGCCTTGTATTATTATGATGTGCGGTTTGCAGGGTTCTGGTAAAACTACTCACGCTGCGAAGCTGGCAAAGCTGTTCAAGGATCAGAGCAAGAGACCTTTGCTTATTGCGGCTGACGTTTACAGACCTGCTGCTATCGAGCAGTTAAAGGTCGTTGGTGCAAAGGCTGAAGTCCCTGTTTTTGAGATGGGACAGATAGACCCGAGAAAGATAGTTACCGAGGGTATCAAGCACGCTAAGGACTACGGTCACGACCTTGTTATCATAGATACTGCGGGTCGTCTGCACATAGACGAGGAGCTTATGAACGAGCTCAAGGACATCAAGGCTATTGCAGAGCCGAACGAGATCATGCTGGTTGTTGACGCGATGATCGGTCAGGACGCTGTCAAGGTGGCTTCGAGCTTTGACGAGGCGCTGGGAATCGACAGTGTTATCCTTACAAAGCTGGATTCAGACACCCGTGGCGGTGCGGCGCTTTCAGTGCTCGCTGTTACAGGTAAGCCTATCAAGTTTGTCGGTATGGGTGAAAAGCTCGGCGAGTTCGAGGTATTCCACCCTGAAAGAATGGCATCAAGAATTCTCGGCATGGGCGATATGCTCACGCTTATTGAGAAGGCTCAGAATACAATTGACGAAAAGGAAGCCAAGAAGCTGGCTGAGAAGATGCAGGAGAAGGGCTTTGACCTTAACGACCTGCTCGACCAGATGCGCCAGATTCAGAAGATGGGCTCTATGAAGTCGCTTATCAGACTGCTTCCGGGCGTTGGCAAGATAGATGACGAGGCGCTTGAACAGGGCGAGGTCCAGCTGCGCAAGACAGAGGCGATGATAAACTCGATGACCCCTGCGGAGCGTGAAAAGCCAAACATCATTGACCCTAAGAGAAAGCGCAGAATTGCTGCAGGAAGCGGCACGCAGGTTCAGGACATAAACCAGCTGCTCAAGCAGTTTGAACAGATGCAGAAGATGATGAAGCAGTTCGGCATTGGCGGAAAGCTGCACGGCAAGAAAGCCAAGATGAACAGAGCTGCTCTGCTCAAAGGACTCGGCGGAGTCAACCCTGACTCTTTCCCGAAACAGTAAAGCGTTAAATATCAAAAGATATTTATATAACAAGTTCACAATCGGAGGTGAAATATAATGGCAGTAAAGATCAGACTCAGAAGAATCGGTGCTAAGAAGGCTCCTTTCTACAGAATCGTTGTTGCAGATTCCAGATATCCAAGAGACGGACGCTGCATCGAAGAGCTTGGCTACTATGATCCTACCAAGGAACCATCCGTTTTCAAGGTAGATACAGAGAAGGCTAAGAGCTGGATCGACAAGGGCGCACAGCCTACCGATACAGTAAAGAAGCTGTTCAAAGAGAACAACATCTAAGATGTCGCTTCAAAACCAGTAAGGCACTTATCCCACCACAGCCTTACCGGTTTTCTCGGTGGGGACACCGCATTTTTGTGGGAGAATGGAGAAAATTTCAATGAAAAAATTACTTGAGACTATTGTTTCCGAGCTCGTTGAGAACAAAGACGCTATTGAGGTAGTCGTTGATGAGCCTAACGAGGAGGGCGTTATCGTTTACCACCTGCACGTTGCCCCTGACGACATGGGTCGTGTTATCGGCAAGCAGGGTCGTATCGCAAAGGCAATCAGAGTTGTTATGAGAGCAAGCGCTACGAGAAACGATCAGAAGATAATGGTCGAGATAGACTGATAAAAACAACAAAGGCTGTTGCAGTTGCAACAGTCTTTTTTCTTTTGTAGTGATGATAAATCAGTATTTGTCTCTCAGTAATAGATGTGTGTCCGAAGGGGCTTGGGGGCGACCGGAAAGCCCCCAAAAATAGAGAAACGACCTTGTAGGTCAATCCGCCCTTCCGCGTGCGGATTGAGGAAGCCGACGTTACCACAGGGTAAGGGGACGCCCTCTCTTGCAGGGCAGTCCCCTCTGGCAAAATAGTCCACAGGACTGTTTTGCCATTCACCCCATGCGGAGCGCACGATGTAAGGGGATTTCGCTGACTGCGGTCAGCGACAAGGGCTCTGCCCTTGACCCGCAACCCTTTTTTACGAGAAAAGGGTTGACCGAAAAACCTGTTTTGTCCTTGGCAGGTTTTAAAAGTTTAATCGGTCTTTTTGTTGCGGCGGTGAGCCATAAAGCCTTCGAGGATTATTGTTGCGGCGACGGTATCGACCACCGCTTTCCTCGCTTTGCCGCGGACATTGGTGGTATTGAGAATATTATGCGCTGTGACGGTGGTTGAGCGCTCGTCCCACATTTCAACGGGACAATCGACAAGTTCGCCAAGCATTTTTGCAAACTCCTCGCACTTCTCTGCTCTGGGTCCTCTTGTGCCGTTCATATTAATCGGCAAACCCACGACGATAAGCTCGGCGCCCTGTTCTTTAACGGCGTCTGCGACTTTATGCGCGAGGCGTTCGGCATTTCTTTCGGTTATTGTTCCCACGGGCGATGCGAGGAACTCTGTTCTGTCGCTGATAGCAAGTCCTGTTCGTGTATCGCCGTAGTCTACTGCAAGTATTTTCATAGGTTTCCTCCGTGTTTTTTCGCTTATTTAGCAAAGTATAGCACAATAAGGGTGTAAAGTCAAATAGGTATTGATAAAAAATATTAAAAAATACCGTTTTGTAACCCTCTTTTTGTTGACATAAGGGCATAGGATATGGTATACTGTTTTTAACTGGGTAATCGGAAAGCAGGTTATTGTATGTCAGTGGTAAAACTCGACCCCGCTTATAAGGACTACATCTGGGGCGGCACGCGTTTGCGGGAGGAATTCGGCAAGCGCGGAGGCGAACGGATCGCTGAAAGCTGGGAGCTTGCCTGCCGCAAGGACGGTGAGAGCCTGCTGCACGGCACGGACATTACCCTGTCGGAGTACATAAGCCGCAAAGGCAGGAGCGTGCTGGGCAGGAGATGTCAGGGGCGCAGAGGGTTTCCGCTGCTGATAAAGCTGATAGATGCTGCTGACGACCTTTCGGTGCAGGTTCACCCGAGCGACGAATACGCGCTTATTCACGAGGGCGAAAGCGGCAAGACGGAAATGTGGTTCGTTCTCAGCTGTGAAAAAGATGCGCAGCTTATCTGCGGATTTGAGCGTGACATCACAAAGGGCGAGTTTGAAAAGGCGATAAAAGACGGAACGCTGCTGGACAAGGTGCACAGGGTGGCTGTGAAGCAGGGTGATGTGTTCTTTATCCCGCCGAACACGCTGCACGCTATCGGCAAGGGCATACTGCTGGCGGAAATTCAGCAGAACTCGAACACGACTTACAGGGTTTACGATTACGGCAGGCTGGGCAAGGACGGAAAGCCGAGAGAGCTGCACATTCAAAAGGCTCTTGATGTGACTGACACATCGCGGGCTGTGCAGACTGAGCGATTTGAAACGGTCGCGGCAGAAGGATTTGAATACCGGGTGCTTGCAAGCTGTGAGCATTTTACGGCGGTGAGTTTTGAGGTAACAGAATCTGCCAAGCTGTACATCAATGACGAGAGCTTTGCGCACATGCTTATTTACTCGGGAGATGCCGAGATAAAGGCAGATAAAACTATCCACGTTAAAAAGGGCGACAGCCTTTTCATAGATGCTGCAAGCGGTGAGATCACTGTCAGCGGCAAATGCAGCTTTATACTTACGAGGTATGGCTGCGGTTTCTCAGAAGGGACAGATAAACTTGTTGAAGAATAACGGCAAAGAATACTTTATTGCGTTTTGTGCCTGCGTCTGCGCAAACATAGCTGTTATGGTGCTTTTCTACTATCTGCACGCAAAACAGGGAATGTTCGCGTCACTCGACGTTCCGAGATTTACTTCGATAGCGGTCGTTATGACTCCGCTTATCGCGGGAATAATCTGCTATGCAAGGCACAAGAAAAAAGATGATACTACCAGCGCAGTTATCGCCGTATCGCTTATGTCGTTCGCGGCAGCCTTTGTGGGCTGTGTTGCGGGTGCGGCTATTGCGGCGAGCGCGTTTGGAAAATTAACCTAATAAATCAGGAGGGCAATCAATGAAATACTACATAGGAATCGACCTCGGCGGAACAAACATCAAGGCGGGTGTCGTAAACGAAAACTACGAGATAGTTTCAAAGGCGACCACAAAGACGCTGCTGCCGAGACCAGCAGAGGAAATCTGTGCGGACATGGCAAAGGTATCAATGGAGGCTGTTGAGGCTGCAGGACTCACACTTGACGATATCGAGTCTGTGGGAATCGGCACACCCGGCACAGCAAACTCCGAGACAGGCATTATCGAGTATTCAAACAATCTTGGTTTCCTCAACCTGCCTGTTGTTGAGATTATGCAGAAGCACATCGACAAGCCATTCTATGTTGAGAACGACGCTAACGCGGCTGCTTACGGCGAGTTCCTCGCTGGCGCAGCAAAGGGCGCAAACGATGCAGTGTGCATCACCCTCGGCACAGGCGTAGGCGGCGGAATCATCATCAACGGCAAGATCTACTCGGGCTTTAACTTTGCAGGCGCAGAGATAGGTCACACAGTTGTTGACCCGAACGGTCCTGAGTGCACCTGCGGAAGAAAGGGTTGCTTTGAGGTATTCTCCTCTGCGACAGGTCTTGTAAGAATGACCAAGGAAGCAATGTATGAGGACAAGGGCTCGGTTATGTGGCAGATGAACGAGGAGGACGGAAAGGTTTCCGCAAGAACTGCGTTCAACGCTATGAGAGCAGGCGACAGAGCAGGCAAGGCTGTTGTTGACAAGTACATCAAGTATCTTGCACTGGGCATCACAAACACGATAAACATCTTCCAGCCTGATATTCTCTGTATCGGCGGAGGCGTTTGCAACGAGGGCGACCCGCTGCTGCTGCCTCTCAAAGAGATCGTTGCTAAGGAGGTCTATACAAAGAACTCGGCTAAGAACACTGAGATAGTAATTGCTAAGCTCGGCAACGACGCAGGCATCATTGGCGCTGCATTCCTCGGACAGGATCATAACGGAGGTAAATGATTATGGGATTTTTCGATAAGGTAAAGGATTTTCTCGACGACGGCAAGATCAACGGCTCAAACGCAAAGCCCGCAGAACAGCAGACAGCAGAAAATACCCAGCCCGCTGTTGAAAACACCCAGACAACCCCACCCGCACAGCCTGAAAAGGAAGATATCAAGCTCCCTGCAGGTCTGACTCCCGAACAGGAAGCGGCTATGAGACAGGCAAATGCTATCGCCGAGCAGCAGAAAGCGATCAGAGAAGCTGCTGGTATCAAAGAACCCGAGCGAATGAGCGAGGAAGAAAGAAATGTACCGAAGGACGAGATCGTCGAGCTGCCTTTCAAGCTGGATGCCTCGATGATGCCGTATCAGGACGCGAACGGCAACAACGTCTGCGTAAAGATGTTCGGCAAGATAACCGCAAAGGCTATGTATGATCTTTCAGATAAGGAGCTGCTTGCACTCATCGTTAAAAGCGCTCCGCAGAAAGCTTACTTTGAAGTGCTGATGAAACAGCGCCCGTCTGCCGCTGAGCTTCCCGGCTGCATCGAGCAGGTAAAGCAGAGCATCGCTGATACAATCAACAGCAACAGAAGCGATTTTGAGCTGCAAAGCGTTGTTATCACAAGCATAACCGGTTAAGACAAACACAAATCTTTATATAAAGAAGGTAATTGAAAATGTCAGAATGCAAAGACTGTAAGAATTATTTCTGCGACGGCGTTGACAAGGCACCGCAGAGATCACTGTTCAATGCGCTGGGACTTACCAAGGAAGAAATGGACAGACCTCTCGTTGGTATCGTTTCTTCTTACAACGAGATAGTTCCCGGTCATATGAACATTGACAAGATCGTTGAGGCTGTTAAGCTCGGCGTTGCAATGGCAGGTGGTACGCCAATCGTGTTCCCTGCTATCGCTGTTTGCGACGGTATCGCAATGGGACATCAGGGAATGAAGTACTCCCTCGTTACCCGTGACCTTATCGCAGATTCCACAGAGTGTATGGCGCTTGCGCATCACTTTGACGCGCTGGTAATGGTGCCCAACTGTGACAAGAACGTACCCGGTCTGCTTATGGCGGCGGCAAGAGTAAACGTTCCGACCGTATTCGTTTCGGGCGGTCCGATGCTCGCAGGTCACGTTAAAGGCTCAAAGACTTCCCTTTCAAGTATGTTTGAGGCTGTCGGCACATACAACGCAGGCAAGTGCTCGCTTGAAGACGTTGAGGAGTTTGAGAACAAGGCTTGTCCTACCTGCGGTTCATGCTCGGGCATGTACACGGCAAACTCGATGAACTGTCTTACAGAGGTTCTGGGTATGGGTCTTCGCGGAAACGGCACTATCCCCGCTGTTTACTCGGAGAGACTCAAGCTCGCAAAGCGTGCGGGTATGCAGGTTATGGAGCTTTACCGTCAGAACATCAGACCTCGTGACATTATGACAGAGGAAGCGTTCAAGAACGCTATCGCTGCAGATATGGCTCTTGGCTGCTCGACAAACTCGATGCTCCACCTGCCTGCTATCGCTCACGAGTGCGGCATTGATCTTAACCTCGACCTTGTAAACGAGATAAGCGAGAGGACACCGAACCTTTGTCACCTTGCTCCTGCAGGTCATACTTATATGGAAGACCTCAACGAAGCAGGCGGCGTATACGCAGTCCTTAACGAGCTTTCAAAGAAAAATCTTATCAATACCGACTGTCTCACCTGCACAGGAAAGACCGTTGGCGAGAACATCAAGGGCTGCGTGAATAAGAACACAGACATCATCAGAGACATTGACAATCCGTTCATGCCAAACGGCGGTATCGCAGTGCTGCGCGGAAACCTTGCACCTGACACCTGCGTTGTAAAGAGAAGCGCAGTTGCTCCTGAGATGCTCAAGCACGAAGGTCCTGCAAAGGTATTTGACAGCGAGGACGATGCTATCGAAGCTATCAGAGGCGGCAAGATCGTTCCGGGTGACGTTGTTGTTATCAGATATGAAGGTCCTAAGGGCGGTCCCGGAATGAGAGAGATGCTCAATCCTACATCTGCTATCGCAGGTATGGGTCTCGGCTCAACAGTTGCCCTCATCACCGACGGACGTTTCAGCGGTGCAACAAGAGGCGCTTCTATCGGTCACGTTTCACCTGAAGCAGCTCTGGGCGGTCCTATCGCTTTCGTTCACGACGGTGATATCATTTCTATCGACATCAACAACCACAGCATTCAGCTCAAGGTTTCCGATGAGGAGCTTGAGGAAAGAAAGAAGAACTGGACTCCGAACGAGCCAAAGATCAAAACAGGTTATCTCGCAAGATATGCTTCTCTTGTAACATCAGCAAACAGAGGCGCAGTTCTTGAGATCAAATAAACCAAGCTAATCATTTCAGGGAGGAAATAGTTATGAAAAAGGTCATTTCGGCAATTCTCGGCGTATTTTTCGTCATCTTCGTAGTTATCGGCATCGTAGTAGCTACATACGTTTTCGGTTCTCCTTCAAAGGAAGGCGATTCCAGACAGCTTATCATGGGTAACTGGATAGATAACGAAAACCACATTAAGTTCACATTCTCTGAGGACGGAGATTTCAAGATGGTAGACACCGAAAGCGACAAGACTCTCGGCAAGGGCTACTGCAAGATCAACGAGGACAACAAGGAGATCAAGATCCTTCTGCTCCACGGCGACCGTTCAGATGACATCAACTTCGGTGTGAGCCTTTTCTACTTCTGCACTATCTCTTACTCGGATCTGAAGTATCCTTCCAACTCTGAGATCGAGCAGAACAGAGTTAAAGAGAACGCTAAGTGCAAGTTCCTGTTCCAGAATGCTGACGGAAAGGTTTACAAGTGCGAAAGAGACGCTAACAAGACAAACTTCTACGGCAAGGAAATCAGCGATAAGTAATGGATATACTGATAAAGAATGTATTAGCTGTTGACCCGCAGAGCAAACTGCACGAGGTCACTGATATAGGTATTACTGACGGAGTCATCACAATTATAGGCAAGACGGACGAGCCTGCTGACAGAGTTATTGACGCTCAGGGCAAGCTCACCGCACTGCCCGGTCTGTTCGATATGCACGTACATTTCCGTGACCCGGGACAGACACACAAAGAGGATATATTCACCGGAGCCGCCGCTGCAAAAGCAGGCGGCTTTACCGGCGTTGCTTGTATGCCCAACACAAAGCCTGTTATTGACAATGCGGAAACTGTGCAGTATGTCATCAACAAGGCAAAGCGCACGGGCATAGACGTTCTGCCTGTTGGCTGTGTGACAAAGGGTATGCAGAGCCAGGAGCTTTGCGACTATGACGAGCTTATAAAGGCTGGCGTTTGCGCGATTTCAGACGACGGTCGTCCTGTTGAGAACGCGGAGCTTATGAGGCAGGCGCTTGAAAAGTCCAAGGAAAACGGGCTTGCTGTGCTGTCGCACTGCGAGGATTTGAAAATCATTAACGGCGGTATCATCAACAAAGGTGAGATTTCAAAGAAGCTCGGCGTCAAGGGAATGGACAGGGCAAGCGAGGACTACATCACGGCGCGTGAGATCGCGCTGGCGATGAGCTGCGGTGCGCATATCCACATCTGCCACGTTTCAACAAGAGGCTCAGTCAACATCATAAGAGCCGCAAAGAGAGACGGTGTGAACGTGACCTGCGAGACAGGACCGCACTACTTTACTTTCACAGATGAAAAGCTGCTTTCACGCGATGCTGATTACAGAATGTCGCCGCCGCTGCGGACGGAGGACGACAGGCAGGCTATCGAAGAGGCTCTGCTCGACGGAACTATCGACTGCATAATCACAGACCACGCACCACACGCGGCAGAGGAAAAGGCGAACTTTGAGACTGCGCCGAACGGTGTTGTGGGACTGGAGACTTCACTTGCGGCAACGCTCACAAAGCTCTATCACACGGGGAAATGCGATCTCGAAAAGATTGCGGAGCTTATGAGCATTCGACCGAGGGAGATACTCGGGCTGCCGACAATGAAGATAGCTGTCGGCGAAAGGGCAGATCTTGCGATAATCGACACGGATTATGAGTGGGAGGTAATTCCCGAGCAGCTTCATTCAAAGAGCAAAAACAGCGTCTTCAAGGGCGAAAGGTTAAAGGGCAAAAACCTGTATACGATTTGCAAAGGCAAAATCGTGTACGAGCCTGTCCGTGTCAGTAATACGCAAGGGTAAATGGGAGACAGTCACCCACCAAGCCACTGATGTAAGGCTTTACAGCGCTGACAGCGAGAGAGTTTTTCTTGAATTCAAGCCTGCGAGGATGCCCGAAAGCGGCGATATGCAGTGGGCAGACTGGAACTGCTACGACAGCGTGTTCGTTTACAAGGCGGACTATGAAAAGCTGCTTGTGCCGACGCTTAGCAAGCTGTTCCCGCTTGATGACCCTGACCCGAACGGCTGGGGTAGGCAGGAATACTTTGACGTTTGCTCGCTAAACTGGCTGGGCGCAGAGGCGTGGAAAGAGTTTATATCGCAGCTTGAACAGCTTCGCCCTACGCTCACCAAAGAGGAGCAGATGTTCATCGACACGCTGCTGCCGATGTTCAAGGGCTTTGCTGAAATAAGCGGCATAATCTGCATAGAGGGCAATCAATAAAAACAAAGGAGAAATAGAAATGGGATTTGACAGACTTATTGAAAATATCGTGCGCACACAGAACCCGTCGGTTGTCGGACTTGACCCGAAGCTGGAATACGTTCCCGAGTACATCAGGGAAAAGAATTTCAAGAAGTACGGCAAGGATCTGAAGGGTGCTGCAAAGGCAATTCTCGAGTTCAACAAGGAGATCATTGACGAGATTCACGACATCTGCCCTGCTATCAAGCCGCAGGCTGCATACTACGAGATGTACGGTTATCAGGGCGTTAAGACGCTTTACAAGACAATTGCTTACGCGCAGAGCAAGGGCATGTTCGTTATGACGGACGGCAAGCGCAACGACATTGGTGCGACGATGGAGGCTTATGCGACGGCGCACCTCGGACTGACTGACGTTGACGGGGAGAAGATCGCTGCTTTCGGTGCTGACGCGCTGACGGTGAACGGATACCTGGGCACAGACGGAATCGCGCCGCTTTTGGAGCAGTGCAAGGCTTTTGACAAGGGCATTTTCGTGCTGGTAAAGACCTCGAACAAGTCGTCGGGCGAGCTGCAGGACTTAATGATTGGCAACAAGAGTGTTTACGCGACGATGGGCGCAATGTGCGAGAGCTGGGGACGCGACAACGTTGGCAAGTATGGTTACTCGGCTGTTGGTGCGGTTGTCGGTGCGACTTACCCTGAGCAGCTTGAGGAGATGCGCAAGGCTTTGCCGCACACGTTCTTCCTGGTGCCTGGATACGGTGCACAGGGCGGCGGCGCAGAGGGCGTTGCCAAGGCGTTTGACGAGAACGGTCTGGGTGCGATAGTCAACTCCTCACGCGGTGTTATGTGCGCTTACAAGAAAGAGGACGGCTGCGACGAGCGCGACTTTGCGAAGGCTGCGCGCCGCGAGGTCATCAGAATGAAAGAGGACATCACCTCGCATATCCCGCCGATAAAGGCTGTTGAGAAGTAAAATAAACGAAGCCCGACGATGTCGGGCTTTTTTGCTAAAATTGTTGACAAAGGACAGGTGTTGCGATATAATATAGCTGCGGGTACAGCCGCAGAAAGATTGGGGTAACTATGAATACAAATCCATTTGAGGACACGACCAGGTGGCTTGACGGCAGCGATATGCCACAGGATGCTATTGACCACATTGCAATGAAAATACGGCTCGCTTACTTGCCTTTAGCAGCGTTGCTTATGCTGTTTGCAGCGGTGGCGTCGGCGGTGATAATCAGCGAATGGTTCAGCATTGCGCATTTCTGGGACGACCCTGGGCAAGGTGTATCGGGCATTATCGCGATAGTGCTGATATGGCTGGCGTGTATCGTTTTTCTGCGCAGCGGCATCAGGCACTTGCGCTTTCTCAAAAGGCGTGAGTTCGTATGGATAGAGGGCTATACATGCGGAATTTATCACATACCAGGTCGAGGCAACAACGGTATTTGCGTGTTGGTGAGAACGGATTCCAGCGCTGAGATGACAAAGACCTTTTCGCTGTCGTTTGCTAACTGGGGTTTCAAAGAGGAGGGCATTCCCGTTTACGCGGTGATGTTCAACTTGCACGGCAGAGAGTTTTTAAATGGCGGGTTTCAGCGTGACCCGTTGGTTTTCAAAAAGAATAGATAAAGTCCGGCTATGTCGGGCTTTTTTATTGACAGGGTGCGGAAAATAGGCTATAATTATCTTAACAACTTTTTTGGAGGTACAAGATGTACAAACAAGGTAAATTCATAATCGCCGAGAAAAAGGCGATCGCAAAGGGCATTTTTGACATGACCGTTGTTTGCCCTGAAATTGCGGCTGTGACTCAGCCGGGACAGTTCGCACAGGTGGCGGCGGAGGGATTTTTCCTGCGCAGACCAATTTCTATCTGCGAGGTGGACAAGGACAAGGGCACGATAAGGCTGGTGTTCGAGGTGCGCGGTCACGGCACGGACAAGATCTCACAGCTGGCAAAGGGTGCGCTTGTTGACATAATTGCGCCGCTGGGCAAGGGTTTCACGGTGCTTGAAAAGGGCAAAAAGGCTATCTGCATTGGCGGCGGAATAGGTACTCCGCCGATGGTTGAAATTGCAAAGCAGTACGGTGAGAATGCGACGGTGATAAGCGGTTTCCGCAGTGCGTCGGCGGTCATTTTACAGGACGATTTCAAGGCGAACGGCAACAAGGCTATACTTTGCACGGACGACGGAACGGCTGGAATGAAAGGCTTTGTGACTGACGCGCTGAGTGCGGAGCTTGCAAAGGGCAAGCCTGACATTATTTACGCGTGCGGTCCGATGATAATGCTCAAAAACATAACGAAAATTGCCGCTGACAACGGCATTTACTGCGAGGTTTCGCTGGAACAGAGAATGGCTTGCGGCGTGGGCGCATGCTTAGTTTGCGTGTGCAGGACGGTAAAAAGCGGCGAAGAATTCAACTCGCACGTCTGCAAGGACGGACCTGTATTTGACAGCAAGGAGGTGGTTTTTGAATGAGCAGACTTAATGTGAATTTCTGCGGCGTAGAGTTCAAAAACCCCGTTGTTCCCGCAAGCGGAACGTTCGGCTACGGCAGAGAGTACGAGCAGTTCTATCCCCTTTCGCGCCTCGGCGGAATTTCCGTCAAGGGCACGACGCTCAACAGACGTGAGGGAAACCCAGGTCCGAGAGTTGCGGAGACGCCCAGCGGTATGCTCAACTCGGTCGGTCTGCAGAACGGCGGAGTGAAAAAATTCCTCGAATACGAGATGCCCAACCTTGTCACCAAGGACACCCGCATCATCGCAAATATCGCAGGTGCAACGGTCGAGGAATGTGCAGAGCTTGCATCTATGCTCGATGGCAGCGCTGTTGACCTTATCGAACTGAACATTTCCTGCCCAAACGTTAAGGCGGGCGGTGCGGCTTTCGGCACAGACTGCGCTGTTGCGGGACAGGTGACGAGGGCTGTCAAGGACGCGACGAGCAAGCCGCTGATGGTAAAGCTCTCCCCTAACGTTACGAGCATAACTGACATTGCAAAGAGCGTTGAGGCGAACGGTGCTGACGCTGTTTCGCTGATAAACACTCTGCTGGGCATGCGCATTGACATCAAGACGGGCAGACCTATTCTGAAAAACAACGTTGGCGGACTTTCGGGTCCTGCGGTGTTCCCTGTGGCTGTGAGAATGGTTTGGCAGGTGGCAAACGCTGTGAACATCCCTGTTATGGGCATGGGCGGCGTCGCAACATGGGAAGACGCAGTCGAGATAATGATGGCAGGCGCAAGCGCAGTTCAGGTCGGCGCAGCTATCTTCAACGATCCGTATGCACCGATAAAGATCATCGACGGTCTTGAGCAGTACTGCATCGACAATAATATCGACAATATCTCACAGATAGTCGGCACGGTGAAGCCGTGGTAGTGTCCAGAATATTGTACCGATAAACAAAAGCACATATGTACAGAAAATTGTACACATGTGCTTTTTGATTTTAGTACGATATTTTGGACAGTTAGGTTGTTCTGTCGAACGTATCACTTGGTCTTTTTTAGCAAGAACATTTTGCTTTCGTCCTGTGCATCTGTGAATATCATCTCTGCATCAGACAATGATTTTATTTTGAATGTATCGGTGGAGGTTACACCAAGAAATGTGTATGTTATTTTAAGTACTTCTCCATTAAGCTCATAAGTGCCCGTGAGCTTTAACCCTGAAACATTCATAGAAGATCTGTACATCTTATCAAAGGTCATTGTTGTTGAGTTATCGGAAGTATCGAGCCATGTGCCGATAATGGCATTTGCATAATCGTCTTTTGCGGCTGCGACTTTTTGTGTGCTGCCCGCGGACGCTTGGGACTGCGCTGTGGTCGTTCCGTCGGTGTTATTTTTGCCGAACTGCGGACACTGATCAACAGTTTTGGGTGGGTTCGGAAACTGACCGATTATCGCATTGCCTTTTTTCTCTGCCCACATATAGTAGTTTTTATCGCCTGACCACTGAACGAAAGTCTTCTTGCCATTATTATAAAACTCGTAGTCTGCATTATAGCTTATGTAGATATAACCATATGCATAGCCGTCTTTCTCAAGTGTCTTATACAATTCTCTCAACACAGGAACATCTGATATTTTCAGAGTTTCAACGGGCACGGGTGTATTCATATTGATAGAAGAAACGGTCTCTGCGTTTGAAAGCCTATAATCTATATCATGTCCCAGCGCAGAATAGGCATACTTTGCAATACTGTTTGCCTTTTCCAGAGCTGCCTGCTTTTCAGCATCGCTTAGTTCGCCTGACGTGGTCGTTTGCTTGGTGGGGGTGGTTTGCGCTGTTGTGGTCGTTTGCTCGGTGGTGGTAGTTTGCTCAGTTGTTGTTTGCGTGGTCGTGGTAGTCTGAGATGTGGTGGTAGTTGTTTGTTCGGGCGCAGCAGAGCTGCTGTCGGTATTTTCCTTTTTGAACACGAACAAAAACAGGATAATTATAATAGCGGCAACGGCAGCTGTCACGGCGACGATGATAATAGTTTTTTTGTCCGCTTTCTGCGCGGGCGGCATAGATGCTGCCTGTTGAGACTGAGGCTGAACAGGCTGCGCCTGCGTGTCGGGAATAAGACCAAGCGTTCCGCCGCATTTTTCGCAGGTAGTTTTATCGTCATCGTGTACTGCTCCACAGTATCGGCAGACTTTCATAAATATCAGACCTTTCCTTTTGTGCTTACAGAATTAAAATGATGTTCTGATTATAGCACAGGCGGAAAACAAAGTCAACTCGGTCAGATTTTTGGGCAAGCATTTGCGTTTTCACGAAACAAAGCCGACACTTTGCAGCATCGGCTTTGTGTGACGTATTCGGTTGCTCTTGTACGATTATTCGGACAGTTAAGCCGTCTGGTCGAACTGTGAATTGTACAGTTCGCTGTAGAATCCGCCGAGTGCCATAAGCTCGTCGTGGCTTCCCTGCTCGACGATGTCGCCGTCACGCATAACAAGGATAACATCTGCATCACGGATAGTGGACAGTCTGTGAGCGATAACAAAGCTCGTTCTGCCCTTCATCAGATTGTCCATGGCTTTCTGGATACGTATCTCGGTACGGGTATCGACAGACGATGTCGCCTCATCGAGAATGAGTATCTTATTGTTTGCAAGTATCGCGCGGGCGATGGTAAGCAGCTGTTTCTGACCCTGTGAGACGTTTGACGCTTCCTCGTTGAGCACCATATTGTAGCCGCCCGGGAGCGTTTCGATAAAGCGGTGGACGTGGGCTGCTTTTGCTGCGGCGATGACTTCCTCGTCGGTGGCGTCGAGCCTGCCGTAGCGGATATTATCCATTATGGTACCGTTGAACAGCCAGGTGTCCTGGAGCACCATTCCGAACGCTTCACGAAGCTCGCTGCGGTCGAAGGAATTGATGTCGTAGCCGCCTATCTTTATGCTGCCGCCGTTGAGGTCATAAAAGCGCATAAGAACTTTGACGAGGGTGGTCTTGCCTGCGCCCGTTGGTCCGACGATAGCGATTTTCTGACCGTTCTTGACGTTGGCGGAGAAGTCTTTAATGATTATCTTTTCGGGGTCGTAGCCGAACTTAACGTGGTCAAATGTAACGTCTGCTGCAACGTCAGCGATTGCGACAGGAGCGTGGTTTTCAGCCTTCTGCGGCTCTTCCTCTTCTTCGAGGAACTCGAAAACTCTTTCTGCGGCTGCGGCTGCGGACTGAACCATTGAGGACACCTGTGCCATCTGTGAGATAGGCTGGGTGAAGTTCTTGACGTACTGGATGAACGCCTGGATATCGCCGACGGTCATTGAGCCGTTGATTGCTTTGACTGCGCCGAAAACTGCGACTGCAACGTAGCCGAGGTTGCCGACGAAGATCATTACCGGCATCATCATTCCAGAGAAGAACTGGGAGCGCCAAGCGGATTTATAGAGCACGTCGTTTGCCTTGTCAAACTCCTCGACAGAGGCTTTTTCGCGGTTGAACGCCTTGACGACCATATGTCCGCCGTAGACCTCCTCGACCTGTCCGTTAACGTGACCGAGATATTCCTGCTGCTGCTTGAAGTATTTCTGCGAGTGCTTCATTACAAAGCCCATTATCATACCCGAAACGGGCAGGATCGCTATTGCAACGAGGGTCAGCGTCGGGGAGATGGTGAGCATCATTATCAGTACGCCGATGATTGTTGTAATTGATGTGATGAGCTGGGTGACCGACTGGTTGAGGGACATACCGAGGGTATCGACGTCGTTGGTCACGCGCGAGAGCACCTCGCCGTTTGTTTTCTTGTCAAAGTAGTTCATCGGCAGACGGTTGATTTTTGCGGCGATGTCCTTTCTCAGACGGTAGGACACTTTCTGCGAGACGTTTGCCATTATGAGTCCCTGGATAAACTGCATTATTGCGGAGATGAAGTAAAGTCCCAGCAGTATGAGCAGTATCGTGCCTATCTTTTCAAAGTCGATACCGCCTGTGCCCTGAATCTTATCGGTAAGTCCTGTGAACAGGGCGTCTGTTGCTCTGGCGAGCACCTTTGGTCCGACTATGGCGAACACTGTGCTGCCCACTGCAAAGAGGAAAACAAACAACAGACCGAGCTTATATTTTGCCATATACTTTATGAGTTTGCCGATTGACTTTTTAAAGTTCTTCGGCTTTTCAACGGTTACACCCGGAGGTGCGTGTCTTGGTCCTGCCATATCAGTTCTCCTCCTTTCCGCCTGCAAGTGCAAGCTGTTTATTGTATTCGTCCTCGGAAAGCTGCGACTTTACAATCTGGTCGTAGACCTCGCAGTTTTTGAGCAGTTCAAGGTGGGTGCCCTTGCCTGCTACCCTGCCCTCATCGAGCACGATAATTTCGTCGGCGTTCATTATGGTAACGATACGCTGTGCGACGATTATTATGGTTGAGTCCTTTACGTTCTCGCCAAGCGCTTTACGCAGGGCAACGTCGGTTTTGAAGTCGAGGGCTGAGAACGAGTCGTCGAAGATAAGTATCTTCGGCTTTTTCGCGATTGCTCTTGCGATAGAAAGTCTCTGCTTCTGACCGCCTGAGACGTTGTTTCCGCCCTGTGCGATAGGTGACTTGAAGCCCTCGGGCTTTGCGGTGATGAACTCGGTCGCCTGTGCAATCTCGGCAGCCTTTTCAAGCTGTTCGTGGGAGGCATCGGGACAGCCGAAAGCGAGGTTTGAGTCGATGTCGCCGCTGAACAGCACGCCCTTTTGCGGAACAAAGCCTATAGCGTCGCGCAGGCTTGACTGTGTGTAGTCGCGGATATCGACGCCGTCGATGGTGATTTGTCCTGCTGTTACGTCGTAGAATCTCGGGATAAGGTGGACAAGGGTCGACTTACCGCTGCCCGTACTTCCGATGATAGCAGTTGTTTTGCCCTGGTGGGCTGTGAAATCAATGTCTTCGAGCACGTCGGCATCGGCGTTATCATATCTGAAATTGACGTGGTCGAACTTTACGACGCCCTGTGTGATTTTTCTGTTGGGGTCTGCGTTAGGTCTGTCGGTAACGGTAGGCTTGCTGGTGAGCACTTCGTCTACACGCTCGGCAGCGACAGCGGCTCTTGGCAGGAAAACAGATATCATTGTCAGCATAAGGAAGGACATTATTATCATTATCGCGTAGGTGATGAAGGCTGTCATACTGCCGACCTGCAGGTTACCGAGGTCTATCTGCTTTGCGGCTATCCACACGATAAGAATGGACACGCCGTTCATTATCAGAGTCATTGCAGGGAACATAAAGCTCATTACCCTGTGGGTGAAAAGCATTGTTTTGGTGAGGTCGGTGTTTGCCTCGTCAAAGCGCTTTTCCTCGTGCTTTTCTCTTGAAAAGGCTCTGATAACGGGCAGACCTGTGAGTATCTCTCTGGTGACGAGGTTGAGCCTGTCCACCTTTTTCTGCATTATCTTGAACTTTGGCATAGCGACTATCAGCAGAACGGCGATAAGCGCTGAAACTGCGATAACGGCAACGCCGATTATCCACATCATACTTGTATTGGTGTTAAGAACTCTTATCATTCCGCCGATACCGAGGATCGGTGCATACATACAAAGTCTGAGCATTATGGTCAGCACTGTCTGAATTTGCTGGATATCGTTGGTGGAACGGGTGATAAGACTTGAGGTTGAGAAGCTGTCCATTTCCTGATTGGAGAAGCTGATGACCTTTTTGAAAACGCCTTTTCTGAGGTCAAGACCGATGCCTGCGCCTATTCTTGCGGCGAGGAAGCCGACGATTATCGTGCACAGCATTATCAGTCCGGCCATACCGAGCATTTTGATGCCTGCTTTCCAGATATAGCTCTTTTCGAGGCTGTCGAGGTCAACGCCGAGGTTTTCGTACTCTTCCTGGATGAATGCTTTTGCAGACTGGTCCATTGACATATCGGACATCTGCTCCAGCTTTTTGTCCATATTCTCTCTGAACGAAAGACCAGAACCGCTGAGCTTTACAAAGTCGAGCATTGTTTTGCCTTTGAGCTTTTCAAGCATTTCAGGCGTCATCTGCGCGCTCTGCTGGGAGCTTTCGGAGCTGCCGCTTTCTTTGCTCATTTCGGACATTTTATCCATATCCGTCTGGGCTGCCATATAGCAAACGGCTATGGCTTTTTTCATATTCACGTCCAGCATATCGAGCTTCTGGTCGTCGAGGTCACGGCGCTTATAGACCTTGCCCTCTGCGGTTTTGTCTTTCAGCGGCAGGGCATCTGTGTCCTTTACGCTGTCGACAAGGTCGTAGCAGTCCTTGACGTACGCGAACTCGTCCTCTTTCATAAACAGCTTTACAGAGTCCATTGACTCCTCGCTGATTACCGCGGGCGAGACTCTGTCAACGCCCTTTTGCATTATGCCTATATCGACGATGTCGGCGGTGTAATCGGGCAGCGCGAGGTCGCATACCGCCTGCACCACCAGCAGCACCAACACCAACAGGCATTGCAGCTTGTATCTTCCCAGATACTTCATCAGTTTACCCATTGTTATTCTCCTTATCTTTTTTATCTGATTCACATATTACCTCTTTATTGAACCTTACGAATTCTTCTGCAAGTTCAAAAAGGAGCATTAGCCTGTCCATGCCCATTTTTTCGCCTATCGCTTCGATAGTCTCGTGATAGAGCGCGTGGTCGCTTTGCCAGACGTCGTAGCCTTTCTGCGTTACGCACACTTTGACTCCCCTGCGGTCGTCGGTGGAAAGCTCACGGCGGACATAGCCCTGTTCTTCAAGCCCTGTGATGAGCTTAGTTACCATTGCGGGTGTACGGTTAAGCTCGTCAGCCAGCGTTTTCATCGGCACGCCTGTATCGACAAACGGTTTGCCGCTTGACTGGGCGACCTCGAATATGCACGCCATTGCGCTGAACTCGCCGAAGCGCAGCTGGTGTCTGCTCTGGTGTGAGCGCAGTGCCAATTTCAGCTCTTTATGGGCGTAGAGCATTTTTTGCATATTCTCTTCAAGTGCCTCGTTCAATTCATCACCTTCTTCGATATTTCACTTGGTTAAATATTTACAAAGTTAATATTACACCATTTCAATCAAAATGTCAACCCCTTTGACCACAAATCTTACAAATCTCACCCCAAATCTTTTGTGTAACTTTCACATAAGCCTCACATTCAGCTATTGACTTTTTGCGCGCGGGAGAGTAAAATAGTCATAGTGAATTCATTGGAGGAAAAACGATGTACGAACAACAGCCAATTACTGAACAATATATGCCGCCGCAGTATTACGCGCCTGCGGCAAAGCCGAAAGCGCCGATAGGTTACATACTTTACGCGATGTTTCTGCCTGTTATCGGGCTTTTTCTTGAACGCTACGCAGTTTCCGCAATCGTTGCGATAATCATGTGGGCGCTGGTGCTTATACTTATGCCGATAACCTGCGCGCTGGACAAGAAGATGCTGGTGAAATATGATGTCAACACGGAATCGCTGGGCAAGACATTTCTCTGCCCGCCGCTGTACATTTACAAAAGGCAGGCTATGGTGCGCGGCGAAAAGATGCTTTGCGTTGCCTGCGTGACGCTTCTGATAGGCGCGATTTTCACAAACGGCTTTATAAAAGGTATGCGCATCAACGAGGAGACTGTTGAGGCAATGATACCGAACACGGCGGTCACACAGCTGAGCAACTTCTCGGGAAAGAGCCAGAGCACTATTGGTGAGTGCCTCAAAGCGTATTCCACGAAAGATTTGAAGTGGTCGACCACCAAGCAGAGCTACGGTTTTGATTCCGTTGCTTCGGGCGTTCACGATGGCAAGGACTTTAAAGTGACTTTCAAGCTGGAATTTGACGGGTTTGCTTACCACGATTTTATCATCACAGCTGTTGAGGTCGACGGCAAGGCGCTTGAAAAAGACGATAGGAAGGATTTTCTGCAAGCGTGTTTTGTAGACTACAAGAAGTCAGATTCGTCTTCGGCAACCGATTCGTCGTCAAATGCAGGTGCTTCGAGCAGTCAATAGCAACAAAAAGTGCCCATTGTACAGCGATGCAATGGGCATTTTCATAGTTTTTTCAAAATTGAAATGAACTTCAAGAAATCGAGAGAATGAGAGAAAAACAGAGAGATTTAAAGAGAATAAGGGATATAAATTAAAAATTCGGCATTTTACCTATTGACAATTGGGCTGAGTTTTAGTATAATGACAAATGTTGCGAGTCCGCAGGCATTTCTGCGGAAACTGACTATTCAATTTTTGAACGGAGGAAAACATATGTCAACTTATATGCCAAAGGCTGGGGACATCACCCGCACATGGTATGTTCTCGACGCTGAGGGTCAGTCCCTCGGTAGAGTTGCCGCTAAGGCTGCTCACATTCTTCGTGGTAAGCATAAGCCGACTTTCGCACCACACGCTGACTGCGGCGACCACGTAATCATCATCAACACAGATAAGGCTGTTCTCACAGGCAACAAGCTCAACGACAAGTATTACAGATGGCACACAGGCTGGATCGGTGGTCTCAAGGAGATCAAGTATTCAAAGCTCATGGCTGAGGAATCTGACAGAGCTATGACTATCGCTGTAACAGGCATGCTGCCGCACAACTCTCTGGGCAGAGCTTGCGCTAAGAGACTCAGAGTTTACAAGGGCGCTGAGCACAACAACGAGGCTCAGAAGCCTGTTAAATACGAACTGTAATTGAAAGGAGCAATATAGATGTACGAATCAAAGAAACCATATTTCTATGGTACCGGAAGAAGAAAGCATTCTGTTGCCCGTGTTCGTGTTTACGAGGGTACAGGTAAGATCACAATAAACGGAAGAGACATTGACGATTACTTCGGTCTTGAGACACTCAAGCTGATCGTTCGTCAGCCATTCGGTGTTACAAACACTGTTGACAAGTACGACATCGTTTGCACAGTTGCAGGCGGCGGAGTTACTGGTCAGGCTGGTGCTATCAGACACGGTCTTTCAAGAGCTCTGCTTCAGGCAAGCGACGATTTTCGTCCTCTGCTCAAGAAGGAAGGCTTCCTGACAAGAGACCCAAGAATGAAGGAAAGAAAGAAGTACGGCTTGAAGGCTGCTCGTCGTGCTCCACAGTTCTCAAAGAGATAATCTGCCTGAGTTCTTTAACAACAAGTTTAAAACCCCTGAAACTTTTCAGTTCCAGGGGTTTTTCGTTTGTGGTTTGGATTTCTTATACGCCGATATTAGATATTATTAATACCAGCCGCCGAGGCTTCCGCCGCTGCCTATCTGCTTGTTTGACAGATTAACCTTACAGTACTCCTCAGGAGCAGCCTTGCCGTCATCACTATCTTTATAGATGGTATCCCATGTACCTGTACCTATGAAGTGTGCTGTGCCGCTTGTATTGACGATATAGTTACCGCCTATGTAGGTTACGAGGATGCCGTTTCTGTAAAGCTGCATCATACGCACGGTTCCTGTTGTGTTATAAACAACAACCAGTCCGAAGTTCGTATCATTATCCTTAAGATACTTTTTGCAGTTGTTGGATTTTGAGTTATAGCTCATCGGGTTAACTCTCTTGCCCTTATCCCAGGTTTCTGTGAACGTATGGTCAATAGCTGTTGCTATTACCAGGTCAACTGCCTGAGAGCCTGTGGCATTCAAGCTGCCGCTCTTATACAGATTCCAGGTATAGTTTGTGAAAGCACCAACTATTTCGTATTCTCTGTCACCAAAACTCTTTTTGGTATCCTGGTCGAGATAAAGAACCTTGTTAAATGCAGCGGAGGTATCGTGGTCGGTGTTAACAAGGTGGTCGACCAGCGAGCTTTCGATTGCTGTCATAACAGTTCTTGCATCTGCGATAGCAGCCTTGATACGAGCCTTCTTAACATAGCTTATCATAGTTGGTATAAGCAAGGTAGCCAGAACGCCCAGAATAGCGATAACCATAATTAACTCGGCTAATGTAAATCCTTTTTTGTTTTTGTTACTAGTTTTCATGCTATCAACCCATTTCCTTCCTATAAATTTCCCTCTTTTTTGCTTAAAAATAATAATTCTCTATCCTTGGGTATATTATACCACAACCGTGGTAATTATTCAACTTTTCCAGCAAAATTTTGTATGTGTGCACAAAAAGAAATGATTTGTTTACACAAAGTAACCAAAACAAAGGTTGATGTATTTTATTAGTTAAAAATCGAAAACGTTATCGTAAAATCAGGCTTTTCATTTTTGTTTCAATCATTTTACTTATTATAATTTGTGACTATTACAGACACAAATTTTGGGATTTTTGTTCATCAAAGGAGTGCATTTCGCGTCTGCTTTGAAGGAGAAAACGGGTGGTTTTCGCATGGTGAAAATACAGTTTTGTAAAAAAATACCGCCGAGGTTTTCCAGCCTCAGCGGTAAAAATTCAGTCGTCGTAGCCGTCGAGAAAATGTGTTATCTCGCCGTTTTTCTTGTAGGAAATTATGGTATTGAGATTGACGTTCTCGACACTGCGGAAGATGTTCGCCTCTATCTGCGGGTTACGCTTTTGCAGCTCGGCGATAAGGTGTTTGATTTCCAGGCGCTTGGAGTCAGACTCGCCAGCCTGCCCGACAGACGTGTTCTGCTCGGTGAAGCGGCAGGCGCATTGCAGAAAGTGCAGGTCGTTGTAATCACGCCAGCGCTTTATCTCAGCCTCTCTGATAAGGTACATAGGGCGAATCAGCTGCATTCCCTCGAAATTTGCGCTGTGCAGTTTAGGCATCATTGTCTGAACCTGACCGCCGTATATCATTCCCATAAGTATCGTTTCGATAACGTCGTCGTAGTGGTGTCCGAGAGCTATCTTGTTGCAGCCCATCTCCTTGGCTTTGTTGTAGAGGTGCCCTCTGCGCATACGGGCGCAAAGGTAGCAGGGGTTATTGCGCACGTTGAACACGGAGTTGAAGATATTTGTTTCAAATACTTCTATTGGTATGCCGAGTATTCGTGCGTTCTTTTCGATAAGGCTGCGGTTGACGGGGCTGTAACCTGGGTCCATAACAAGAAACTTCACTTCAAAATCGAACTTGTTGTGCGCTTTCAGCTCCTGAAACAGCTTTGCCAGCAGCATTGAGTCCTTGCCGCCCGAGATGCAGACGGCAATCCTGTCGCCAGGCTTCACAAGTTCATATTTTATTATTGCCCGTGCAAATCTGCTCCAGATAGGTCGGGCGAATTTTTTGCGTATGCTCTGCTCTATCTCGCGGCTGCGGTCGGTATCGTCGATGCTGTCAAACAGCCACTTTGAATAACCGCCCTCTAAAAAGTGCGCATCTATGCCTTTTTGCGAAAGCTCGTTTGCAAGTTGTTCGCTGGCTCTGCCGTTTCGGCAGACAATAACCACGCATCTGTCCTTTTCAAGCTCTTCGAGCTGTGCGGCTGTCATATTCACCGAGCCGTCGATATGCCCGTTGTCAAAATCAGCTTTATCCCTTATATCTGCAACGAGCAGCTGACTGCTCTGCTTTAAAAATGCGCTGTCTACGCCAAGTTCCATTTTATCTTCCCTTTCCCTCACACGTCAACGTGCGAACAGAATATCCCGTTTTCAAGAATATCAATAAACGCATAGCTGGGTTCCAAGCCGTCTCTCGGACAGGCTGCGCTGCCAGGATTGAGAATGTGAACGCCGTCTGCGTAATTGTAAAAGCGGGTGTGAGTATGCCCGAAAAGCACTATCTGTGCGCCGAGTTCCAGCGCTCTGTAATAAATTTTCTGCACCGACGAGCCGACGCTGTACTCGTTGCCGTGGGCAGCAAAAATTTTCACGCCGTTCGGTGCGGTATACACCAGCTCCTTGGGCGCGTCGGAGTAGGCATCGCAGTTGCCCATAACGCTGAGTATCTGTTTTTTAGGGTACAGATGCTTGAGCTGTTCGATATCGTTTTCACCGTCGCCCAGAAAAATAAACAGGTCGGCACTTGGATTCTTGCGGACTATCCTGTTTGCCGCACGAAAGCTGCCGTGGGTGTCCGAAAAGACCACTATGCGAAAGTTTTTTGCCTTACTCAACCTTTTGAGCCTCCTCACATATAATAGTAAAGTATAACATAAATATTTGATAAATACAACACAGCAAAGGAGATTTTTTATGAACACAGGCATTGACCCCAGAAAGCTCTCAGCCCTTTTATCCATCGCATCCAAGAAGCTCGGCACTGACCCTGACACGCTGCGCAGTCAGCTTGAAAGCGGCAGCTTTGACAAGGCGCTTTCCAATCTGCCAGCGTCGCAGCAGTCGAAGCTGAAAAAGGCACTTTCAGACCCCAAGAGCGCTGAAAAGCTGCTTTCGACGCCGCAGGCGCAGGACGTTTACAAAAATCTCGGCAAATGAACGGAGAATGACAAATGCAAGACCTGATGTCAAAATTGCAGAGCGTGCTGGGCGACGAGCAGAGCATGAAGCAGCTGTCAGAGATAGCTTCTGCGCTGTCGTCAGAGACGCCCGAGCAGGCTTCTGCGAACAATTCGCAGCCCGACTTTTCACAGCTGCTCAAAAGTCTTAACCTTGAACAGCCGCAGCAGGCGCAGCCCGTTCAGCCCGCAGGAAACGGGCTTGACGTTTCCAAGCTGCTGGCTTTGCAGACGATAATGCAGCAGGCTAACAAGCAGGACAAAAACGTTGACCTGCTGCTTGCGCTGCGACCGCTGCTGAATGAGGAGAACCAAGCCAAGATAGACAGGCTGATAAAGATTTTCAGGCTGTTTGCGGTGTACCCTGCGCTGAAAGAAAGCGGGCTGCTCGGAGGTGACTTGTTTGGCTTACTCTGATAACATTGACGAAATGAAGCAGCAGGCTATCCGCCGCGTGAAAGAGATGCAAAAGCGCTCTCAGAGTGTCCTGTCGGGGCACTCCGAAAGCGCTGAAAAGAAATCTGATAAAGTGCAGGGCGTTGACGCGCTGCTGGGTTCACTGCTTGGCGGCAAATCTGACGGCAAGCTGTTTGACCTTGCGGGGATACCGATAGACGAGGAAAAGGCGCTTATCGGCATGCTGATATACATACTTTACAAGCAGGGTGCAGATGTCAAGCTGCTGCTGGGACTGGGGTATCTTTTGCTGTAAAGGTGCTACTTTATGCCCATTGAGAGCTTCACTTCTGCTTCCAGTTCTGCACCTGTAAGGTCATACGGGAAAGGGTCGGCATCTGCCATTGTATTGCTCAGCAGGTCATCGCGGCTGCCGTATTCAATGACAATGAACGGCTTGTGTCTGAACAGCACCTCGTCCACCCAGTAAAACTCATCGCGGAAAGTGTACACTGACCTATGCGAAATGAATGTTTCCCACACACCGATAAAAATGTTGGTGGTCTTTTGCTCGTAGGGCAATTCTATGTCGTACTTTTCGGCGCCGAGACGGAGCATTATTTCTTCCACGCGGTCTTTTGCCGCCTCAAATTCTTCTCTTGTTACATAATCATATTTCCACATAGGCTATCCCCTGCTGCTTTTGCAGATATTGGACAGCGGGCAGTCGGGGCAGCGCTCGCCGCGGGCTTTGCAGTATTCCCTGCCGAAGAGCACCATTCGGTGACAAAAGTCTGATGACTTTTCGGGTGGGAGAATTTTGCGCAGGTCGGTCTCGACTTTCTGCGGGTCTTTATTCTTTGTTAATCCGAGTCTGCCGCAGATGCGTATGCAATGGGTATCGCACACCACGGCGGGTTTATGGAAAACGTCGCCAAGCACGAGATTGGCGGTCTTTCTGCCGATACCCTCGAGCTTGGTGAGCTGCTCTATTGTGTCGGGTATCTGTCCGCCGAAATCGTCCCTTATCTGTCTGCACATACCGACAATGGACTTTGCTTTGGTTTTGTACAAGCCGCAGGGTTTGACTATCTCGGCGACCTCGTCGACATCGGCGCTTGCAAAGTCGTCGATGGATTTATACTTTGCGAAAAGCTCCTTGGTGACGATGTTCACGCGGGCGTCGGTGCACTGTGCCGAAAGCCTGCCTGCTATCATCAGCTCGTGGGGCTGTTCGTATGTAAGCGAGCAAAGCGCGTCGGGATAGACTTTTTCAAGCCTGCTGATTATCTCATTTACAAGGTCAGACTTTTTCATTTTTGCCTCCATTAAAGTCCCTTTGTCCAGAAGTCTGGCGGGAGCTGCGGTCCGCCCTTTATTGCGTCGTTGCAGCGGTCACATTCCTTGTCGTCGCAATGGGTGATGTTTGGCATATTGCGGATAGCTCTGCTGCACACATCGACAAATTCCTGCGCTTTATAGCACACCCAGCGGCTGCTGCCGACGGTTATTTTTCTTGCGTAGATGTCGAGTATGCCGTCGAGGTTACGAAAGCCCTCGGAGCAGCTGCCTGCCGAGACGGGAACGACCTTTCGGTTCTCGTCGTAAGCCCAGCGGACAAAAGGCGTGCGCCCTGCGACCTGCTCGGCGTAGTGGATTATCGTTGCTTTGTCAAGACCGACACCCATAAGCAGCACATAGCCATCATCGGCGCAGAGCTGTTTGAGCGGTGCGTAGACGTCCTTGAAGGACTGTCTTGCGACAAGGCGCTTTGCGTTGGTGCCCAGCGCGGTGAAGGAATTGAGCGGGTTGTTTCCGCGGACGCTGCCCTCGCTTTCGAGGACAAACTTAGGGAACGCGCCCATATCGCCTGCGGAGATCTCCTTGCTGGTGACGTCAAAGGGCTTTATTTCCGCGTAGGACTGCTCCAAGAAAAACGAGTAGTCGCCTGCGCCGTTCTGCTCGGGCATGAACTGTTTTGTGGGTCTGACCTCGTAGATGTCTGAAAAGGTGGGCACCATTATTGTGCAGAACCTTTCCATAAACGCATCGGTGAGGGTCTTCAAGCCGTTTTTGATAGGCGCGCCGAACGAGCGCATTGACGAATGGATACAGACGTCTGCGCCGCTGATGCCAAGCGTATTGATTGCATTTACTATCTCGCTCTTGCTTATCTCCGTTGAACCGAAACCTGTCATTTTATATCTCTCCTTTCGGGTGGTTGTTTTCAACTACTATTTTACTACTTTTTTGCAGTTTCGTCAACGCTTTTGCAGAATTTTATGTTAAATCGTTTAAAAAGTTTCGTGCAAGCCACAAATTGCGCAACAAATCTGCGTTTTGCGGTTGCAAAATCAAACAAAATGTGGTATACTTGTGTGTGAACAAGGAGTTGACGACATGAACATCATTGGTCATTTCAAAACTATTACGACACACCGCCACGAAGTCATCAGAAACTGCTTCAAGGCTGGCATCGGCTTTCAGGGGCTTTTCCACGACCTGTCGAAATATATGCCCAGCGAGTTTTTCTACGGGTGCAAGTTCTATCAGGGCACACGCTCCCCGAACGAGGGCGAGCGCGAGGACCACGGGTTTTCGTTTGCGTGGATGCACCACAAGGGCAGAAACAAGCACCACTTTGAATACTGGACAGACTACAACACGGTGACAAAGCGTCTTGAGCCTGTGAAGATGCCGCTTCGCTACGTCAAGGAGATGTTCTGCGACCGTGTGGCTGCGAGCAAGATCTACATGAAGGAGAACTACAAGGATTCAAGCCCTTTGGAGTATTACTCGAAGGCAAAGGGCATTAGGATAATCCACCCCGAGACTGCGGCGCTGCTTGAAAAGCTGCTGAAAATGCTGGCAGAAAAGGGCGAGGACAAGACGTTTGCGTACATACGCCGACTGAAAAAATACTGATTTACATAACCGGAGAACACTATGACTGACCTGAACTGTATCGCTGCGGGACTGATAAGACTGCTCAGTCCTGTGCTGCTGCTGATATTCTGGCACAAGCGCACTCGTGCGAGGGTCTTGCCTGCGGCGGTCGCACTGGCAGCGTGTTTTCCGGTATTTATTTTGGGAAATTTCATTCGCTCGGGGTTTGCCCGAGACAGCCTTTGGTTCTATGTCGAGCAGGGATTGCTGTTCGGCGTGCTGGAGGAGGGCGCGAAATTTCTGATTATGCGGTTCGCGCTGACCGACTATGACGACCGCAGAGATGCAGTGACTTACGGCATAGGGCACAGCGCTTACGAGGAGATAGGTGCGGGGCTGACCTGTTTTGGTCTTATCGGTGAGGGCACGGCGGCTCCGATTATCGTGCTGTCGGGTCTGTGGACGGTGATTGAGGGCACGGCTTCCTGCGCGGCGGCGTGCATAATGATACTTTACGGGATACGAATGGGGAAAAGCGGGATAATGCTGCCCTTGGCAATCGGCTTTCACGCTGTTGGCAGTGCGGTACTCGGCATATTCATTGAGCCTGTGGCGGTGATACTGGCGAGTTTGCTGACGGCTGCACAGTGGGTGATAGCTTACCACTGCTGGCAGGCGATGAAGCTGTCTCACGATGACGAGGAGTAGTTTTCTTTGAAAATTCGGCGGCGGGGCTTGACAAGCGGTTAATATTTGTATTATACTTAATGTGCTGTCGGAAAGGCAGTTCAAACAGATAGAGACACAGACAAAAGAGAAATTATAAGGGAGAAATCAAAAATGAACAAAACAGTAGCAAAAGTCGGTTCGGCGGTAATTACGGTGACAGTATTCCTGTTCGCACTGTTTCTGCTAATCAACTATTCATTGGGAAGTTACTTTGTGTGCCTTATCCTGCCGATAGGGTTTATTGTAATGACGGCAGGTCTGCACAATGAAATTGAAAGTGACCGCAAAGTCCCTGCTAACATCGGGCTGATACTTGCGGGAGTGTACAGCGTGTTTATTATGCTGGTGTATTTTTCACAGCTGACCACGGTAAACAACGAACAACTCAACGAACAGGCGTCAAAGCTGTTAAAGTTTGACCATTTCGGACTTATATTCAACTATGACCTGCTGGGATACGGTTTAATGGCGCTTTCGACGTTCTTCACGGGACTTGCGATGAAGCCTGCGGACAAGGCAGACAAGTGGCTCAGGGCGCTTATGATGATTCACGGAGTGTTCTATTTCAGCTGTACGTTCATGCCGATAACGGGAATGTTCTCGAAAATGGCGACGCCCGACGGAGACGGTCTTGGCGGAAGGCTTGCACTCGTTGCGTGGTGTGTATATTTCCTGCCTATCGGGATACTTGCGTTTATGCATTTCAGCAAGGAAAAGAAATAAGGTTTTCAGCGTCTGCAAAAAGCGGGCGCTTTTCTTTTAAAAATATGGGCACAGGACTTGACAAGCGGGAAAATGTGTGATATACTTATAGGGCTGTCAAAATGGGCAGCGGATAATGATAGCTACATAGAACTACTGTCTAAACTGAAATGATGGGCTTCTATGAGTCATAATTTTAGTTTAAAAGGAGGTTTTTCTGATGAGAGAGGGCATCCACCCAACCTACGAGGAGACAACGATCACCTGCGCTTGCGGTAACGTTATCAAGACTCGTTCCACCAAGAAGGATATCAAGGTAGAAATTTGTTCAAAGTGTCATCCTTTCTACACCGGTAAGCAGAAGCTCGTTGATACCGGCGGACGTGTTGACAGATTCAAGAAGAAGTTCAACCTCGACTAATTCCAAAAAGACAGAGTGGATAAGTTTTTATCCACTCTTTTTGTTTTGAAAGGACTGCCGTATGAGCTACAAGACCATTTATGAGGAAGCGCAGGACAGCTTTATCGAGAAAAAAAGTGAATTTATAGGGCACATTGCGCCTGTAAAGACCGCAGAGGAAGCTGTGGCATTCATTGAGCGGATACGCTCGGAGAACCGCAAGGCGCGGCACAACGTTTATGCTTACGTTCTGCGTGACAAGAACACCTCGCGCTACTCTGACGACGGTGAGCCGCAGGGCACGGGCGGTGTTCCTGTGCTTGATGTGATTATAAAGTCGGGACTTACTGACGTTTGCGTGGTGGTGACGAGATATTTCGGCGGCGTGCTGCTGGGCGCGAGCGGTCTTGTACGGGCATACACGCAGGGGTGCAAGATAGCTGTTAATGCGGCGCGGATAATGGAGATGCACGAATGCTCACGCTTTGAGTTTTCCTGCGATTACAACATGTACGGCAAGGTATCCTACGTTCTGCCGGGCTTTGAGGTCTTCAAGGAAAAAGAAGATTTTGCGGATATTGTTAATATTTCCGTACTGGTCAAAAGTGAGCGCTGTGAGGAGTTCAGAAAGACTATCACCGATATTTCAAACGGGCAGATAGAGTTGTCGGAAACGGCAAATTTAGAGGCGGATTTCGCCTGAGTTTTGTGCAGATATACAAGTTTTCAGAAACCTTTATGAAAAATAAAGGTTTTTTGTTGTTTTATAGCGTATATAGTCAGTGGAAAGAGAAAACGCAAAGGAGTGAGGATATGCTCCCAAGAGAATACACAGAGGCACTTGAACGCGACACGCTGAGTGAGTATGCGTGTCTGAGCAGCGAGACAAAGGGGCGTGAAAAGCCCTGCCCGCCGTGTGACCTGCGGACAGAGTTCCAGCGGGACAGGGACAGGATACTGCACTGCAACTCGTTCCGGCGCTTGAAGCACAAGACGCAGGTATTCCTCTCCCCTGCGGGTGACCATTACAGGACACGCCTGACGCACACGCTTGAAGTTGCGCAGATAGCGAGGACTATGGCGAGGGCGATGAGGCTCAACGAGGACTTGACAGAGGCAATTGCGCTGGGGCACGACCTCGGGCACACGCCTTTCGGGCACGCGGGCGAGCGCATGCTCAACGAGCTTAACCCGCACGGTTTTCATCACTACGAGCAGAGTTTACGCGTTGTTGACCATCTTGAAAACAACGGCGAGGGTCTTGACCTGACCTATGAGGTGCGTGACGGCATTTTAAAGCACACCAATCAGAAGGCTGAAACCAAAGAGGGACAGATCGTGCGGTATGCTGATGTTATCGCTTACATAAACCACGACATTGACGACTCGGTGAGGGCTGGGATAATCAGCGAGAGCGACATTCCCGACCGCATAACAGATGTTCTGGGGCACTCAAAGTCGCAGAGGATAACGACGCTGATAACGTCGGTGATAAACGGCGGTGCGCAGGATATCAGAATGGACGGGCGCACGGCAGAGGCTTATGATGAACTGCACAGGTTCATGTTCGATTACGTTTACACCAACCCGAAATGCAAGTCGGAGGAGACGCGGGCGCAGGACATGATTGCTTATCTGTATCAATACTACGTGCTGCACATAGAGGCTTTGCCGCCCGAGTATCTCAACGGAGCGTACAAGTTCGGTGCGGACACGGCGGTCTGCGATTACATTGCGGGAATGACTGACGGGTACGCGGTGGAATGTTTCAAGAATTTGTTTATTCCGAAGAGCTGGACACAGTATTGATGTTTGTCGGCGCTTTGCGCTGACAAACAGTGAATAATGAATAGTTATGGTGTTCACTTCGCTCAGGTATTTTAATATATCGCTGCAGGCAATACCTTGAATTTCAGCTAATTATAAATCAACAATAAAGGAGGGAAAGCAGATGGCTCTGCCGCAGGAATTTATAGACAGGCTCAAAGCGGCAAACCCCATTGAAGAAGTAATGGGGAGCTACGTTTCGCTCAAACGCACAGGCAGAGATTACATTTGCCTTTGCCCTTTCCACAACGAAAAAACGCCATCCTGCCACATTCACCCTGACAAAGAGTTTTTCCACTGCTTCGGGTGCGGTGCGGGCGGTGATGTTATCACGTTCGTGATGAAATATCACAATCTTGACTACTGGGAAGCGGTAAAGATGCTGGCGGAGCGAGGCAACGTGCCTTTGCCCGAGACAAGCAATTTTTCGCGGCAGAACTCGGTGGACAAGAAACGGTTTTACGAAATGAACAAGGCGGCTGCCCGATTTTTCTACTCGCAGTTGAAAACAGAAGCGGGCAAGGCTTGTCTTGATTATCTTATCAACAAGCGAAAGCTGAGCATAGAGACGATAAAGAAATACGGCATGGGTTTTGCGCCGAACAGCTGGAGCGCGCTGAAAACGCACATGCTGACGCTGGGCTACAACGAAAAGGAGCTTGAAGACGCGTCGCTTATCTCGCACTCGGCGAACAACTCAAAGAGGACTTTCGATTTCTTTGTCAACAGGGCGATGTTCCCTTTCATCGACCTGACGGGACACATTGTCGGATTCGGCGGACGAGCGCTTTCGCCCGATGACAAGCGCAAGTATCTGAACTCAAAGGACACGGCGGTCTACAACAAGGACAGGTTTTTATTCTCGCTGAACTTTGCAAAGAACGCGTCGGTCAAGGACAGGCAGATAATTCTCTGCGAGGGTAACCTTGACGTTATCTCGCTCAATCAGGCAGGATTTGAAAATGCTGTGGCGTCCTGCGGAACGGCACTGACCGAGCGGCAGGCGCGCATGCTTGCGAATTACGCTGACCACATTATGATATGCTATGACGCTGACGAGGCAGGTCAGAAGGCTACCTCGAAGGCAATCGGGATACTTGAAAACACGGGGCTTAAAACGACTGTCGTTCGCATAAGCGGCGCAAAAGACCCTGACGAATACCTGAAAAAGTTCGGCGCGGTGCGGTTCAAAAACCTGCTCAAGCAGACGCAGGGCTCGGTGGAATACGAGCTTGCAAAGCGGCGCGAGGGAATCGACACGAGCACTGACCTTGGAAAGATAGACTATCTTAAAAGAGCTTACGGCTTGCTGGCGTCGCTGAGCTCCCCTGTTGAGCGGGATATTTACATATCAAAGCTGTCGCAGGAGTTTGACATAAGCAAGGAGGCTATCAAGCAGGAGGTTGAGTCGCGGCGGCGAAATGCACGAAAGCAGTATGAACAGAAGCAATGGCAGAAGACCGTGACATTCACCGACCGCAAGCGCGACGAGATAAACCCGGAGGCTTACGACAACCCGAGAGAAGACCAGGCGGAACAGGGCATCATATACTTTCTGCTGGCACACCCTGACAGGTGCGATGCGGTCTGCGCAAAGATAAGCGCGGAACAGTTCGTGACGAGCTTCAACAGGCGTTTGTTTGAAAGCGTGAGCCAGAAGATAAAGAACTCGCAGGATATTTCGGTGGGTTCATTCAACTCAGAATTCTCGCCTGACGAGGTCGGCAGGATAGTTTCGATAATCGACAAGTACGAACAGCTGTCGGTGGACGAGAGCGTCTGCAATGACTACATCAGGGTACTAAAAAACTACGGCGAGGAAAAGCTGCAAAAGGGCGCGGCAGACGACAACGAGAGCTTTATGAAAGAACTTGAACGGCTGCGCAGAAAGAACAACAGTTAGCGCTATGCGGCTGTATTTAACAAGTTAATCTAATGCAGATAGGAGAGCATTTTTATGACTGACAAAAAGCAGATAATGGACAACCTGATGGAACACGGCAAGGCTGTGGGCAAGCTGACGACCAAGGAGATCACTGATGCCTTGGAAAAGCTGGACTATGACGTTGACCAGATGGACAACTTCTATGACACCTGCGCGAGCCTGAACATCGAGATCATTGACGACATTGTCGTTGACGACACGCTTGACATCTCGAACCCTGAGGAAGATATCGAGCAGACTGACGTTGACATCTCGCTGTCGACTGACGGTGTGGCTATCGACGACCCTGTAAAGATCTATCTTAAAGAGATCGGACGTGTGCCGCTGCTGACCTCGGAGGAAGAGATCCAACTGGCAGAGAGCATGTCGAGCAACAACGAAAAAGACGCATCGAGAGCAAGAAAGAGACTTGCAGAGGCTAACCTCAGACTTGTTGTTTCGATAGCAAAAAGATATGTAGGACGTGGAATGAGCTTCCTTGATCTGATCCAGGAGGGTAATATGGGTCTTATCAAGGCAGTTGAAAAGTTCGACTACACAAAGGGATTCAAGTTCTCGACATATGCGACATGGTGGATTAGACAGGCTATCACGAGAGCTATCGCTGACCAGGCAAGGACTATAAGAATTCCTGTTCACATGGTTGAGACTATCACAAAGGTTAAGAAGGCATCTTCACAGCTGCTGCACAAGAACGGCCACGACCCGTCGCCTGAGGAGATTGCTGAGGAGCTGGACATGAGCGTTGACAGAGTGCGTGAGATTATGCGAATCGCACAGGATCCTGTTTCGCTGGAGACTCCTATCGGTGAGGAGGAGGATTCTCACCTGGGCGACTTTATCCCTGACGATGACGCTCCCGCACCTGCGGAGGCTGCGTCGCTGGTACTGCTCAAAGAGCAGATCAATCAGGTGCTTTCGACGCTGACAGAGCGTGAGGAGCAGGTGCTCAGACTGCGTTTCGGTCTTGAGGATGGAAGATCGAGAACGCTGGAAGAGGTGGGCAAGAAGTTCAACGTTACGCGTGAGAGAATCAGACAGATAGAAGCTAAGGCTCTGCGTAAGCTGCGTCACCCGAACAGGAGCAACAAGGTCAGAGATTATCTGGATTAATTGAGGAAACAAGGGGTATAATATATGTATATAACACTCGAAACCGACTATGCCGTGCGCATCGTTTCGGAGCTTTGCAAGCAGCAGGAAAAGCTGGACGCAAAGACCATTTCGACCAACACATCGGTACCTCTGAGGTTCGCTGTGAAGATCCTCAGAAAGCTGGTTTCCCTTGATATTGTCAGGTCATATCAGGGTGTACAGGGAGGTTACCGTATAAACAAAGAGCCAAAAGAGATCACTTTAAAGACGATAGTTGAGGCTATCGAGGGTACATACTGCTTTTCGAGATGTCTTGCGCCCGACGGCGAATGCAACAGAGGCGCAAGCGGCAAATGCTGCAATCAGAGAGCGTTTGCGGAGATAACTCAGCAGGTGAACAGGCTGCTTGAAAGCTATGATTTTGAATATCTGGCAAATCAGCAGGCAGCGATAAACAAGGGATCGGCTGTTAATGAAAAGATCACAGCAAAATGAGAGGCGATACTCTGTCGAGCTTGACGAGGAGGGTTACCCTATCGAGCCACAGCTTGAGGATGAGTCAGAGTATGAGCCGCAGAAAACACCGCGAAAAAAGAAGAGCCTGCTGCGGAAGCTGATTATTCGGCTTATCGCAGTGGGCTTAGTTGTATTGCTTATTGAGCTTGGTATCCTGCTGTGGTCGGGACAGATATGGTTCAACGAGCCGAAAAAGAAGGACTTCCCTGTCAGGTTCCCTGTTATTGATTCCGACTGCGGCGAGGTGTACTGGTCAAAGTTCGGCGGGCAGAACATTCAGGCGTGCTACATTCGGGCGACAAAGTCGACCAACCACGTTGACGAACGGTTTGAAAAGAACTGGGCGGACTCGCGCAAGAGCGGTTTGCCAATCGGGGCTTTGCACATTTTTGACCTTAGTGCTGACGGAAAGGCGCAGGCGGAAAACTTTCTTTCGGCGGCGGGCGACATGACGGGGCGGCTGGTTCCCGCGGTGGAGATAAGCCCGAACATTCTGGAGCGGATATTTTCGCCGGGTGTCAATGAGATAGGCACGAATCTGCGGGATTTTGTCAACACTGTCAAGGAGAAGGTCGGTGTGACGCCGATAATAAAATGCTCGTCGGCGGCTTACGACAAATACATCAAGGGTGAGTTTTCCGACTGCATGGTATGGTACGAGAGTCTTTACTCGCAGCCTGACAATGACGTTGACTGGACATTCTGGGAATACACCAGCAGGATGCAGTTAGAGAGCTTTGAAAAGCAAGGCAGGCGCTTGCACATGAGCGTTTACCGATACGGAGAAGATGAATTCAACAAGCTGATAATTGGAAAGATACCGAATTAAAAGTTCGGTATCTTTTTGTTTTGGCGGCATATAAATAAAAAAAGAGGCAAGCCGAAGCCTGCCTCTGAATTATGCTATATTACTTTTTGCCGAGCTCTGCTGCGCAGGAAGCACATACTGTTCTTCCCTTAAATTCAGAAACGTTGTCGCACTCACCGCAGAAAATGCAAGCTCTCTGGAACTTCTTGAGAATAATTTTATCATCATCTGTGTAGATCTCAACTGCATCCTTAACAGCGAGGTCATAAGTTCTTCTGAGCTCTATCGGCAGAACGATTCTTCCAAGCTCGTCAATTTTCCTAACAATACCTGTAGATTTCATAAAGTACATCCCCTTGTCTACGAATTAGTTACCAAAAGTTACGAATTACTTTTGTGGCTATATTATAACAGAATGGTTGAATAAAGTCAAGTATTATCGCAAAAATTTCAAAATTATTCTGAAATTTTACTTTTTGTTTAAAATTATGGCTGGGCGGTGAGATTATGTTAGGGATCCTTGTGGCGCTGTTATGCGCATTTTCTTTAGTTATGGGCATTTGCGGGTCAAACACGGCGGAGCTTTCAAAGGCTGCGATAGGCAGCTGTTCTGACGCGGTGCAGCTGGCGGTTTACCTTGCGGGGAGCATGGCGTTATGGGGCGGATTGATGAAAATTGCGCAGGAGGCTGGGATAACGAAGGCTTTTGAGCGGGTGCTGTCGCCTGTGACGAGGCGGCTTTTTGCGGGGTGCTCGGGCGAAGCGATGAAAAGTATCTCGGTGAACATAACTGCGAATCTGCTGGGGTTGGGCAACGCGGCGACGCCTGCGGGAATTGCGGCTGTAAAGGCTATTGCGGCACAGGGCGGGCGGAACGTGCGGAGAAACATTGCGATGCTGGTGGTGCTCAACACGGCGTCTATCCAGCTGATACCGACGACGGTGGGCGCTTTGCGGGCAAAGTTCGGTGCGCAAAGCCCGTTCGACATTACCCTGCCGACGCTGGCGGTATCGCTTATCTCGGCGGTATGCGGGTGCGCTGTGATATGGGTGATGAGCGCAAAGGGCGGAAAATATGCGGATAGGTGATGTTTTTGTGCCTGCGGTGATGACGTTCATTCTGCTGGCGGGCGTGGTAAAGGGCGTGGACATTGCGCGGGTATTTGCGGCTGGCGCAAGGGAAAGCCTGCTGGTCGTTTTCGAGATACTGCCGACGCTGGTGCTGATAATGACGGCGGTGGGAATGTTTTCGGCGTCGGGCGCGGTGGAGGCGATTGCAAATGCGGTGTCGCCTTTGACGCAGTTTCTCGGTTTCCCGGGCGAGTGCGTAGGGCTGGCGGTGATAAGACCGTTTTCGGGCAGCGGAGCGCTGTGCACGCTGGAAGGGATTCTCGAAAAGGTATCCCCTGACAGCTTTTCGGGGCGCGCGGCGTGCGTGATGATGGGGTCGACGGAGACGACGTTTTACACTATCTCGATTTACTTTGCGGCGATAAAGAGGCGGGCATATCCGCTGGTATTTGCGGGGGCGTGCTTTGCTGACGCGTGCGGTTTCGTGCTGTCGGCATTGGCGGTGAGGATATTTTTCTGAAAGGCTGCGCGGGCGGAAACGGCTCGGGCGGCTTTTTTCACGGGTGTTAAAGAAAATGACTTTTGTTCATTTTTTCAGCGGTAATAACACAATAGTTAGTATTTTAGGCGGTTTTTCGTGATTATTGCTATTGACTTTGAATGTGGGGTATGTTAAAATAGGCTTTGTAAAAATGGTAAATTCTTTTTATTTTTAAAGGAAGTAATGTGAGGAGAAGAAAATATGGACATGATGACTGCGTTCTCGTGGTTTTCAGACTTTTCGGACTCGTTTGAAAAGACGTTTATCCGTGAGGACAGGTACAAGCTATTTATCGACGGCGTTCTGCTGACGCTGAAAGTCTCCCTGCTGGCGGTCGTGATAGGCATTATAATCGGCTTTTTCATTGCGCTTTGCAATCTTTCAAAGCATTTCCCGCTGAGGCTGTTCGGCAAGGTTTACACCGACATAATCAGAGGTACTCCGTCTGTTACACAGTTGATGATAATCTACTTCGTTATTTTCGCGTCGGTGGACATTGACAAGTGGATAATCGCGTCGATAGCGTTCGGCATAAACTCGGGTGCTTACGTTTCGGAGATAATACGAGCGGGTATTTTGTCTATCGACAAGGGACAGACTGAGGCAGGTCGGTCGCTGGGACTCAACTCGCGGCAGACGATGATGCAGATAGTTCTCCCGCAGGCGCTCAAAAACATCTTCCCTGCTTTGTGCAACGAATTTATCGTGCTGATAAAGGAAACGGCTATCGTGGGTTATGTTGGTCTGATGGACATTCAGAAGGCGAGCGATTTCATCAAGAGCGCAACGTTTGAGGCGGCTATGCCTTTGCTGGCGACGGCGGTCATATACTTTGTGATAATAAAGATACTTACGATATGTCTCGGCTTGATAGAAAAGAAGCTGCGCAAATCGGAAGCCAGGTAACAGAAAGGCAGGCTGACGATTTATGATAACGATAAAAAATCTTAAAAAGACCTTTGGCGAGCTTGAGGTGCTCAAGGGCATCGACGAGCACATTGAAAAGGGCGAGGTCGTTGTGGTGATAGGTCCTTCGGGAAGCGGAAAGAGCACGTTCCTGCGCTGTCTGAATCTGCTGGAGACACCGACAGAGGGCGAGATTTTCATTGACAACGAAAAGATAAACGACCCGAAGGTCGATGTAAACAGGATACGTCAGAAAATGGGCATGGTGTTCCAGCACTTTAACCTGTTCCCTCACCTGACGATACTTAATAACGTAACGCTTGCACCTGTACTGCTGAAAAAAATGACAAAGCAGCAGGCTCACGACAAAGCGATAGAGCTGCTCGGAAAGGTCGGGCTGGCGGACAAGGCTGACGCTTACCCGTCACAGCTTTCGGGTGGACAGAAGCAGCGTGTGGCTATTGCGAGGGCGCTGGCAATGGAGCCTGAGATAATGCTTTTTGACGAGCCGACATCAGCGCTTGACCCTGAAATGGTGGGCGAAGTTCTCGACGTTATGAAGAGCCTTGCGAAAAGCGGAATGACGATGGTAGTCGTTACGCACGAAATGGGCTTTGCAAGAGAGGTCGGAACAAGGGTTCTGTTTATGGATCAGGGCATTGTGATGGAAAGCGGAAAGCCTGCGGAGGTTTTTGAAAATCCACAGAACGAGCGCACACAGAAGTTCCTCAGAAGTGTGCTCAAATAAGCAAGTTTATTCGGCAGGAAACTGCCTTGGATAAAAATACAGTTAAGGAGTAATGCGGTTATGAAGAAGATCAAGAAGGTACTTTGCACTATCACAGCGGCTGCACTTATGGCAGTTACATTCACTGCGTGCAGCAATTCAAGCAGCACCAGCGACAGCGGAAAGAAAGGCACTATCAAGTTCGGTACGAACGCTGAGTTCCCTCCGTTTGAGTATGTTGTAGCAAAGGGAGTTATCGGTGAGTTTGACGGTATCGACATGGCTATCGCAAAGCAGATAGCTGACGACAACGACAAGGAAGCACAGATAGAGAACATGGAGTTCGATTCTCTGCTCGTTGCTCTTGACAACGGAAAGATCGACGCTGCTATCGCTGGTATGACGGTAACAGACGAGAGAAAAGAAAAGGTTGATTTCTCGGATACATATTACAATGCTAAGCAGGTAATGATCGTAAAGGAAGATTCAGACATTGCCAAGGCAAGCGATATGAAGGACAAGAAGATCGTTGTTATCCAGGGTTACACAGGTGAGACCTGCGTTAAGAAGCTGGGTTACAGCTATCAGTCGTTCAAGAAGGGCACAGAGGCTATTCTTGAGCTTGTAAACGGCAAGTGCGACGTTGTAGTTATCGACTCGGCAACTGCTGACAAGTATGTTAAGGACAACAAGGGTCTGAAGATCGTAGAGGACAACGACCAGTTCGCAAACGAGGAGTATGCTATTGCTGTCAAGAAGGGCAACACAGAGCTGCTCGAGCAGATCAACAAGACACTCAAGAAGATGAAGGACGACGGAAAGATCGCAGAGCTTGCGACCAAGTACCTTGATTCTGAGGACAAGTAAGACAACGACAAAGAGCCGACCGCGAGGGTCGGTTCTTTTTTTTGTGCGGCGGGACTTGAATTGCGCTGTGATATGTAGTATTATATATAAAAAAGAGAAAGGCTGATGACAGTGGAACTAATCAAGGCGGGCATAGATGATGCGCAGGAGCTCTGGCAGATGCAGGTCGAAGCGTTTGCGCAGCTTTTGGAGAGATACAGAGACTATGAGACAAACCCTGCGAGTGAGCCTTTGGAGCGCACGGTGCAGAGGCTTTGTGACGGCAGCAGCTTTTACTTTATAGTTGAAAGCGGTGAAAAGGTGGGCGCGGTAAGAGTAGTTGAGGACGGTGAACGCAAGCGCATCTCGCCTGTTTTCATTATGCCGCAGCACCGCAGGAAAGGCTTGGCGCAGCAGGCGATAAGGCTTGCAGAGCAGCTGCACGGTGAGCATAATTGGGAACTGAGCACGATTATGCAGGAGGCGGGCAACTGCCGTTTATACGAAAAGCTGGGATACAGGCGCACGGGACAGGTGCAGCGGATAAATGAGCAGATGGACTTGGTATTTTATGAAAAGGACTGAGACAGGAGGTAGTAAAAATGCCATTTAAGATAGTAACGGGTGACATAACAAAGATAGCAGCTGACGCTATCGTGAACGCGGCGAACTCTTCCCTGCTGGGCGGAGGCGGAGTTGACGGGGCGATTCACCGCGCGGCAGGCTACGAACTGCTTGAAGAATGCAGGCATCTCGGCAGCTGCAGGACGGGCGAGGCAAAGATCACAAAGGGATACGATCTGCCGAGCAGGTACGTTATCCACACGGTGGGACCGATATGGCACGGCGGCGGCAGCGGTGAGCGCGAGCTGCTTTACTCGTGCTATCGTAACAGCCTTGAACTTGCAAAGGAAAACGGCTGTGAGAGCGTGGCGTTTCCGCTGATCTCATCGGGTGTTTACGGTTACCCGAAGGACAAGGCTTTGCAGGTGGCGGTGGGAGCTATCGAGGACTTTCTTGCGGACAACGATATGGACGTTTCGCTCGTTATCTTCGGCAGGAACGATTTCAGGGCGGACATAGAACTGATAGATGACATTTCGAGATTCATCAGCGACAGAGAGCCTAAGCCACGCAAGGAAAAGCGCAGGCTTTTCGGTGCAGGAGCAAAGCTTGCTGAAAAGTGCGGAGCAGCTTCTGCGGCAAAGGCAAACGTATATGAAGAATGTGACATGTGCGAAGAGTCTGCGGTGATGGAAGATCCCGCACCTGTGATGCTCGGTGCGGCGTGTGCGCCTGCCGGTGCTGCGCCTGCGCAGAGCCTTGACGAATTTCTGCGCAGCCGAGACGAGTCGTTCTCGCAGTCGCTTCTTCGGCTCATCGACGAGAGCGGAATGACAGATGTTCAGGCTTACCGCAAGGCGAACATTGACCGCAAGCTGTTTTCAAAAATCCGCAGTGATGTGAACTACAAGCCGAAAAAGCAGACGGCGCTTGCGTTTGCGCTGGCGCTGGAGCTTGACTTAGAGCAGACGGAGAGCCTGCTTGCAAAGGCGGGTTACAGCCTTTCGGACAGCCTGAAAGGTGATTTGATAATCAAGTATTTCATCATCAAAGGGCAATATGATATTTTCGTAATCAATCAGGCTTTGTTCGCATTTGACCAGCAGCTTATAGGGTGTTAGCAAGAATCTCCTCGCAAAAATGCGGGGAGATTTATTTGTCGCTTGGCAGGCGACCATTTTTCTTTTGCAGTGTGGTATATTATAGTTGCAGACAAAACACAACACCAAGACTTGCAAAGGAGAATGACTTATGAAAAAGACAAACACTGAAAAGACTGCAAAGAACAACGTTACAGAGCTGGTATTCATACTTGACAGAAGCGGTTCGATGGCGCCTTTGAGAGACGACACTATCGGCGGTTTCAACACGATGATAGAACAGCAGAAGGAGTCGGGCGGAGAGGTCTTTGTTTCGACGGTGATGTTCAGCGAGGACTCCGAAGTGGTGCACGACAGGGTGAAGATTGCGGACATCAAGCTTTTGACGAGGGACGACTACTCCCCTATGGGCTGCACGGCTTTGCTGGACGCTGTGGGCGGCGCTGTTAAGCACATTGCGAACATTCACAAGTACGCGCGCAAGGAGGACGTGCCGAGCAAGACGATGTTTGTCATCACGACAGACGGAATGGAGAACGCAAGCAGGCAGTTTTCGCAGAAAGAGGTCAAGAAGCTGATAGAAAAGCAGAAAGAGGGTCAGGGCTGGGAGTTCCTGTTTATCGGCGCGAACATTGACTCGGTGGAGACGGCGGGCGCGATCGGAATCGACGCACGCAGGGCTGTGAATTACACGGCTGACGCGGGCGGAACAAAGAAGCTGTTCAAGGGCGTTGGCAGGGCTGTCGAGGAGGCTTGCGCGTGCGGCTGCTGCGAGGAGATAAGCGACGCTTGGCGCAAAGAGATAGAGTAAAAAATATCAGAGCATGACTGATGCAGCCATGCTCTGTTTTCATATCGGTATTATTGCCTGCGCGGTAAAGGTCGGTGAGCCGTCTTTTAGCTCACTGGAGAGTTTAAGCTCGCCGCCGTATTTTTCGACGCAGCGGGAGATGTTTCTTATGCCGAAGCCGTGATTGAGCTTATCGGATTTGGTGGTGATAGGTCTGCCGCCTGACATTTCGATAATTCGCGCAGAGGAGTTTTCGCAAATCATAAACAGGAAATGCTCGCTGCGGCGGAAGGTCAGGGAGATAAATCTACCGGCGACGTCGACGAGGTCGCACGCTTCAAGGGCGTTATCAAGCAGATTTGAGACGAGGGTACAGCTATCAACGGCGGAAATTTCAAGTCCGCTGATGGTGCCCTCCCACTCGAAATGCACGCCTGCTTTTTTGGCGATGGCGGCTTTTTCGTTGACGATGGCGTCGATTATGCCGCTGCCTGTATGGATAAGGCGGTCTGCGTCCTTGACCGCTGCGGAGATTTCACCGACGTAGTTTTCAAGCTCGTCGTACTTACGCTGTGCGGCAAGCTCACGGATACAGATAAGGTGATTTTTCATATCGTGGCGGATACGTCTTATCTCGGTATCCGAGGTCTGTTTCATTTCGTAGTAGTCTTTCTGGGCGTTGAGATAGCTCTCGTTCATTCGGCTCAGGGTGCTGTAATAGCGGCTCTCGGTGAGCTTGACGGTCATCACCACCGCGATACAGATGAACGCGAGGGAAAGCAGCGAGAACAGCAGCGAATTGCGGGTGTTGGTATCCGAAAGACCTGCAATTTCGTAATCGAACGCGAACATATAGAGGTTCACGGTGAAAAAGGACAGCAGACCGACGAACAATGTGTTCCAGACGGTCATTGGTTCGGTCAGACCGCTTTTGCCGATTTTGCCGAACAGCACGGCGAGCAGCAGCGTTGAAAGCTCGCCAAGCAGCTGCGTTGCATAGACTATTGTTTGAGAATGGATATTCTCTGCGATATAGAACGTTATGATGTTTATGGGCGTTCGCATAAGCAGACTGGTGTAGGTTATGAAAACGCAAGCGGACAGGCTGACGACGAAGCTCCGCAGGGAGCGGTCGGTGACGAGCAGCCATATCAGCGGGACATAAAGTATCATACAAAGGTCAACGTTCACGGTGGCTGCGATGATATAATACAGCATAGTGACGGTGCCGCCGAGGACGCTTGCCAAAATGCTGCTTTTGAGCTTCCAGCGAAAGACGCGGCGCATCAGACAGCAGGCGCCGAACACGCTGACAAAGCCGATGACATAGAACAGCAGACAGGTCAGTATCTTCATTGGCTGCTCTCCTATCTTGCGCTGGTGCGGACATATTCAAACATCTTGTCCTTGAACTCGCCTGCGCAGCCCTTGCTTATGGGCACGGTGATGTCGCTGTCGAGCAGTATCTCCTTGGCGGTATACTTTTTGACGTGGCGGACATTGACGATTATGCAGCGGTGCACCTTGACGAAGTTGGGTGAGGCTTTGCCGAGAATTTCAAGTGCCTCGGTGAGCTTCATTCGGGCGCAGAGCGTTTCACCGCTGTCGAGGTTGAAATTGACGCTGTTGTTATCAGCCTCGGCAAAAACTATTCTATCGGGAGCTACGACGAACTCCTCGCCTTTTTGTTTGATGACGACGTTGGGCACGGCTTTCAGCTCGCGCTTTATCGCTTCGAGAGCCTGAATGAGCTTATTGTCGGAGCAGTCCTTTGACAGAAAGCGCAGGGCGTCAACCTCGTAGCCCTCCATTGCAAGCTCGGTATGGCTGGTGAGAAAGACTATCGAAAGCTCGCCGCCCAGCTCACGCAGCTTTCGTGCTGCGTCAAGACCGTTGAGTCCCGGCATTTCGATATCGAGAAAGACTGCGTCAAAGTGTCTGCCCGAGGACATCTCGCGGATAAGCTCGCTGCCGCTGAGAAAGACGCTTATGAGCAGCTCGCCCGAGCCGAGAGTTTCAAGCCTTTGGGACAGGCTTTGGGCAAATATATTTTCGTCGTCGCAGACGGCTATTCGCATAACAGGCACCCTCTTTCAAGTGTTTTTTCACGGACAAAAGACCAAGGACAGAATTCCTTGGTCTATTATATCACATTTAAACTACATCTTCAAGTATATGGTCGCGAAGTTTTACTATTCGGTTGCCGTAGGCGGCGCACTCGTCGGAGTGGGTGACCTGCAGAATGGTTATGCCCTTTTCTTCGTTGAGGCGTTTGAACAGCTTCATAATCTCCTCGCCCGACGCTCTGTCGAGGTTACCTGTTGCCTCGTCGGCAAGCAGAATCTGCGGCTCGGTGAGGACTGCTCTTGCGATGGAGCAGCGCTGCTGCTGTCCGCCTGAAAGCTGCGACGGGTAGCAATTACGCTTTGCGGTAAGACCTGTCAGTTCAAGCAGCGAGTTGAGCTGGGGAATGTAGTCCTTGGTTTTTCTGCCCGAAAGCTCTATCGGAAGCAGGATATTTTCCTCGACGGTGAGGTTTGCCACGAGGTTATAGAACTGGAACACATAGCTCATTTTGAAAGAGCGAAGCTCGGAGAGCTGCTTGTCGTCCATGCCCGTGATGCTCTGACCGCTGATGCGGATATCGCCTGTGAAGTCGCGGTCGAGTCCGCCGATGAGGTAAAGCAGGGTGGATTTGCCGCTGCCCGATGCGCCTGTGAGCGAGACAAAGCTGCCCTTTTCGATGTTGAGGTCGGCGCCGTCAAAGATGAGGGCTTCGTTTTCGCCCGAGCCAAAATGCTTTTTGAGATTTTTTATTTCAATTACGTTTTTCATAAGTGTACCTCCGTCATTCATATTTCAGCTCTGCGGCTGTTTTCATTTTGCGAAGCGATAGGATAGGCTTGATAGCTGCAAGCAGCAGCACTGCGATAAATGCGATGATAAACAGCGCGATAGCAAGTATATCGTATTTTATGAGTATGCTGAAGCCTGTGTTTTCAAGGGTGGTGTCGATCATTGTGGTAAGGAACAGTCCCAGCACAACGGCGAACACGCCTGCGATAAGCGAGGAGATGAAGGTTTCAAGCAAAATGAGTTTTGAGAGCTTGCGCTTGCTTGCTGCGACAGAATGCAGAACGGCATATTTGCGTTTTGACTGCTCAAAGCCGATAACTGCGTTGCTGACAGAGCCGAGCAGTGCGAGCACCACGCCGACGCCGAGGATAGAATAGATTATGGTCATTATCCTGCTGCAATCTTCGTCGAGATCTGCCTGCTGTTCCTGTGCGGTGTAGACGTAGGCATTCGGAAAATCCTTTTCGAGAGTTTCCTTGAGCTTTTCAACGGTGCCTGTCTTTGAGAACTTAACGTAGATGTCATCAACATAGGTGGATATTTCGGACACAAACCACTGTTTATTCACGACGAGCATATTGCGGTAGTTAGCGTCTGTATCGCAGATGCCTTTTATCTTGAACGTATATTTCGGGTGCTGTTCTGTGCCGTCGGGCTGAATGATGGAATCGATGGTATCAACGACTTCAAGTGTATCGCCGACGGAGACGCCGAGCTTTTTAGCAAGGTCTGTGCCGATATAGACCTCGCCCTTTTCAGGCTCTTTGCCGATATTTTTGATTATCGGGTGGAGCTTGAAATCGCAGTAAGCGAAGAACCATATATTGCGCTCTTTTGTGCCGTTTATTTCAGCGGTGAAATAGGAATCCATCTCAATTTCAGTATCGCTGAACATATCGAGCTTGGTGAGATACTCACAGCTCTCCAGCTTTTGGGTAATATTTATCATTGCGTCGTAGTGGTATACGTCGCCTTTATACATATCTGCGATGGCAGAGCTGGTGATGAACACGCCCGTGGTTATCGCGAGGGCGATAAAGGTCAGCTGGGTGCTGGTAACGGCGCTCTTTTTATGAGCACACTCTTTTGCGGCAAACTTTGCTGTCGGAAGTCCCAGTGCTGAGAACGGCTTGACAAGTGCCTTTGAGGCAAGCTTTATGAACACGGGGATAACCATTATCGAGCCTACACAGGTCAGGGTGATAGCAACGATACTGAGCACGGTGCTTTCTGCAAAAAATGCGACCGTTGCGCCTGCACAGAGAAGAACTGCGCCGATGATGACCTTTTTGATGCTCAGGGTATAGGCTGTGTCACGAGTGGAGAAAATGATGTCGCGCACGGGAGTTCTAACGGCTTTGACAAGTGCGCCCGACTGGCAGATTATCTGGATAAGGACTGTGAAAACGACTGCCAGCGGATAGAGCCATATCGGAACGGAATAGCTGCCCATGCTGCCGAAGAATGCGGTGACGGCAAATTCGCCTGCGAAGATGAAGCCGACTGCGCCGATTATGCCGCCGACAAGACCGTAGACGGCGCTTTCTGCGATGAGCAGACCAGAGGTCTTTGGTATACTGCCGCCGAGACTGCGCAGCGTTCCGATAGCGGAAAGACGTTCATTGGCGATATGGCGCGACATTGAGTATGTGAGGAACAGCGTCATCAGCAGGATAACTGCGAAGATTAGGTAGAACACCATTGTCTGCTTGCTGATGTCGTCGAGCACTTCGTCTGTCAGCAAAGGATTGAAAACGTACTCTTTCGCGGAATATTTCAGCGTCAGGTCGTTTGCCAGCTTTTTGACGTCGGTGTCGTCGGGCAGGTCTACCATTGCGCTGCGGTAGCCTGTTCCCGTGGCTTTGACAAGCTTTTTGAGATTATCAAGGCTGATGAGGATAGTTCCCGACTTTCTGCGCATATACTTATCTTCGCTGACCTGCGAGACTTTTAATTTAATTGCGGACTTGGTTTCCTTGCCGCTTTTGTCTCTTGCGGTATAAGTAACGGTGAAGCTGTCGCCCTCTTTAAGACCTGCCTTTTCGGCAAAAGCCTTTGAGATTATTCCGCCTGTGCCGGGGTCAAGCTCAGAATCGAAAAGGGAGAGCTGTTTACCGACCTTGGTATCGGCGGTGGTGACAGAACCTGTGTACTCACCTTTTGCAGATTTTATTTTTACCTCGGCGGTGGAAAGCATCATTATCTTTGTGTCGGCGGGGTAATCGGCTTTGTCGAGTTTAAGGTCGTAATCCAAATGCAGAACCGTCATTTCAGCGCCGCCGTAAATTCGCAGGATCTGGTCACGCATTGCCTGCTCGGGCGCTTCCCTGCCCGCGATGCAGAAAAGCAGCGCAAAGGCTGAGGCTGCAAGTGCAATTATGATTGCGAACGAGCGCAGCGGTTTGCGCAGGATATTTCGCATTGTCAGTCTTCCAAGGATAGACATCATATCAGTCCTTTCATTTTTATCTGAGCATATCATAACACACAAAATCTGCAGGTCAGGATTTTTGTGGTGAATTATCGTTTATTTGTGGTGAACGGACAGGCGGAAAAATGCGCTTGAAATTCACCACTTTTTCGGCGCTGTTCACAACAGTTTCGGACAAAAAGTTTTTTTCGGTGTTATACTCGGGGCAAATGAAAGGAGGTCATCAATATGGCAAAAATACTTGTTGCAGGGACATTCATCGCGGGACTTATCGCGGCGTTCTTTTTTATCTTTATGCCGCACGAGATGACAAAGGAGGATATCGTCAAGTCACTCGACGACAAAATGGCGGCTTATGAAAAGGTGGGTGAATACTTCAGGACGCACGAGGAGTTAGACCCGAAGTACGTTTACGAGCAGGACGCTTACAAGTACAAGGAGATAGAGGGCGAGATAAAAAAGACGCTCGGCGACGGCTTTTTGTACATCAACGTAAGCAGCGACCACAAGGAGATAGTTTTCGGGACGACGACTGACTCGGGTGCGGCAAATCACAAGCTGATATACTCTGTTTACGGTGCGCCGAAAAACGAGCCTGACGCACAAAAAACTAAGCATAATTTCTGGTATATTGATATGTAGGTTTGACAGACAAAAAGACCGATACTTTCCTTGACGGTGTATCGGTCTTTGTCTTTATGCGTTTGCAGGTTGTTTCATACTGCGCTTATATTCATACATTCGGCTGTCGGCGAGACGCTCGGCGATTTCTGGGTCGCGCTGTGAGCAGTCGTACTCTGCCATTCCGTGAGCTATCTGCAAGGGCACGGGCGGAGACTGTGTCTTGTTATACTCCGTTTGTGCCTGTTCGAGCTTTGAGATGCCCTGCTGGTAGTGCTCTGCGAGGTCGCCGCCGTCGAGGATTGCAAAGAACTCGTCGCCGCCCACGCGGTAGACCTTGCCGAACTCGGCAAAGCTGTCGCTGAGGACTTTGGCGGTGGCTTTGAGGTGACGGTCGCCCTCGGCGTGACCGTATTCGTCATTGACTTTCTTCAAGAAGTTGACGTCGAAATGGACGAAAAACACTTGTCCGCTTGTGCGTTTGCGCAGTTCCTTTTCGGCTGCAACAAAAGCTGCACGGCTGCCAAGACCTGTGAGGGTATCCGCCATTGCGAGAGCCTGCATAAGCTCTGCTTCGCTTGACCTGACCTGCATCTCGATAATGTGCTTATACTCGTAGATGGCGAGGATAACAGCGTAGACCAGCAGACCTATCAGCGTTGTGAGCGTGTTGAGCACGGCAGCGATAACAGCTGCGATAACGGCTTTGTTTTTCGGGTTCTTGGTTATTGACGAATAGAACATCAGCACGGGTATCGGCAGCACGCACAGCGCGAGATACTCCATTGCGCGAAGCATTGCGGGATTGTGGGACAAAAGGCGCATTACCAGCGTTTGCGAGCCTATTCACGCGCTGACGATAAAGGTCGTAGCGCCGAGGCAGACAGGTTCGAGCATTTTTCCGCTGAGCTTATCCTCGATTATGCCGACGATAAAGAGCAGCACGCCGAAGAAGAATGTGATGATACACAGACCGAGCTTGACCACTTCGCTGTGGATTATGCTGTGGACAAATTCGCGGGTGGATTGCAGGTAAAGCTCGTTGCAGCCGCTCATTCCGTCGCTGCGCAGAGACTCGGCTTTTATGGTCAGCGTGCGCGTTCCCGTGAACGAGGGCAGGTCAACCGTATGGACAGCTTCGCCGTAGCGCATTCCGTAGATCCCGCCGAGCTGTGGGGAAAACTCGCAGATGGTTTCGTCGCCGAGGGAGACGGTAAAGTTGATGTTATGGGTGACGAGGCACAGTCCCCTGCCGTTGAGGGTGCTGCCGTTTATTTCGTGGGTGAAGGTGTTTATATCGGGTGAGTCTTTTTAAAAGACGCGGGACAGCGAGACGGTCCTGCCGCTTTGGTCTGTCCAGCCGTCAACGATATCATCTCTGCCCGAATAGGCTGTGCCGCTTGATGAAAGGTCAACGCAGAACGCGAAGATGAGCATTATGATTATGATAAAACCCGAGAATATGGCAATTGACAGGTGAAATCTGCGCACGGCGTTCAGCTCCTTTCAGGCAAATTTGTTTCAACGAGTATTTTATATCACACTTTTGACAATGTTGCAATATTGATTTTTGTTTTGTGTGGCTTGACAGGCGACTTTATATTCTATATAATTAAGGCAAAGATAATACCGAAAGGAGTTGTAGATATGCCGATAAATGCAGCATTTATCGTGCCGCACCCGCCGCTTATCGTGGCAGAGGTCGGACGCGGCAGCGAAAAAGAGGTGCAAAAGACGATTGATTCCTACCGCGAGGCAGCGCGGCAGATAGCGTCGCTCAAGCCTGACACAATAATCATTTCAAGCCCGCACGCGCCTATGTACTCAGATTGTTTTCACATCTCGCGGGGTGAGGGTGCGCAGGGGTCGTTTGCAGATTTCCGCGCGCCGCAGGTGACGTTTGACGAGCAGTTTGACGGCGAGCTTGCAGAGCTTATTGCAAATCTTGCAAAGAAAGACGGGATACCGCTTGCGCCGAAGTCGCACAGGGACAGCGCACTCGACCACGGGACGATGGTGCCGCTGTATTTCATCAGGCAGCAGTACAGGGATTTCCGCATTGTGCGGCTGGGGCTTTCGTGGCTGCCGCTGAAAATGCATTTTCGGCTGGGACAGCTGATAAAAGACGCTGTGGACATGCTGGGCAGGAACGCTGTTTACGTTGCAAGCGGCGACCTTTCGCACAAGCTGCAAAGCTACGGTCCTTACGGGTTTGCAGAGCAGGGACCTGAGTACGACAGGCGGCTTATGGACGTTTGCGGGCGCGGTGCGCTGGACGAGCTGCTTGAATTTGACGAGGGTTTCTGCGAGCAGGCGGCGGAGTGCGGACACCGCTCTTTCGTGATGATGTCGGGCGCGCTTGACGGGCAGAAAGTCAAAAGCGAGGTGCTTTCACACGAGGACGTAACGGGCGTTGGCTACGGCATCTGCACGTTTTACCCCGAGGGCGAGGACGCTTATGTGGCGCTTGCGAGAATGACGGTGGAGCATTATGCGCGCACGGGCAAAGTGCCCGACGTTCCCGACGGTTTGCCCGAGGAGATGCTGAGCACGAGTGCGGGGGCGTTCGTGTCGATACACAAGGGTGGCGAGCTGCGCGGCTGCATAGGAACGATAATGGCGACAGAGCCGAATCTTGCGCGGGAGATAATTGCAAACGCGGTGAGCGCGTCGACGCGTGACCCGAGATTTGACCCGATAACACAGGACGAGCTTTCGCAGCTGGAGATAAACGTTGACGTGCTGGGCGAGGCGGAGGACATTGATTCTATCGGACAGCTTGACGTTAAGCGCTACGGCGTGATAGTGTCCTGCGGGTTCAGGCGCGGGCTTTTGCTGCCCGACCTTGAGGGTGTGGACACCCCCGAGCAGCAGGTGGAGATTGCGCGGATGAAGGGCGGCATACGTCAGGGCGAGCCTTTGCGTTTGCAGCGGTTTGAGGTCACAAGGCACAAGTGACGGAGGTGCGGAAAATGGCGGAATGCAGGGTTTGTTTCAGGCACTGTAAGCTTGGCGAGGGACAGACTGGTTTCTGCGGCGCGCGGGAATGCGTCGGCGGACAGGTGGTGACGAAAAACTACGGGCGCTTGTCGGCTATCGCGCTTGACCCTATCGAGAAAAAGCCGCTGAACCGCTTTTACCCAGGGTCGATGATACTGTCGGTGGGCGGCTGCGGCTGCAACCTGCGGTGTCCGTTCTGTCAGAACAGCGAGATTTCATGGTCTGAGCAGGCAATGAAAATGGGCGGGCAGCTTTCCGAGGTGACGCCGAGCGAGCTGACTGCGCTTGCGGAAAAATACAAGAGCCGCGGGAATATCGGCGTGGCGTTTACCTACAACGAGCCGCTGGTGAGCTTTGAGTTCGTGCGGGACACGGCACGGCTGGTGCACGAGGCGGGAATGAAAAATGTGCTTGTGACAAACGGCTGCGCGGAGGCGGAGCTGCTTGACGAGCTGGCGGGCTGCGTTGACGCGATGAACGTTGACCTCAAATGCTTTGACGCGGACAGGTATTCAAAGGTGCTGGGCGGCGATCTGGAAACGGTCGAGCGGTTTATTGTGCGTGCAAAAGAGTTTAGTCACGTGGAGCTGACGACGCTGGTTGTGCCAGGTGTGAGCGATGACGAGGGCGAGCTGCGGGAGCTGGTGAACTGGGTGGCTGCGCTTGATGACGAGATTCCTTTGCACTTGACGAGGTTTTTCCCGCGGTTCAAGATGACTGACCGTGGCGCGACGGACGTTGCGCTGATACGGCGGTTTGCGGATATCGCGCGGGAAAAGCTGAGATATGTTTACATCGGCAACTGCTGAAAAAGAAAACGGGCTGTAAGTAACAGTCCGTTTTTTTGTACTAATATCGTGATGCGGTGCAGGTGTACATCTTACCGTTGACGGTGAGGATACCCTGGGTCATTTTCATTGCGGGTGACGCGGGCGGAATGAACATTGCCTCGCGCATTGTGCTGCTTTCAACCTTGCCGAGATTGGTTATGCAGTGACCGTTTGGGCGCGAAAGATTGAGGATATTCTTGCCCGCGGAAGCTGCGGCTTTGCTGTCAAAACCGCCAAGGGCTGCCGCTGCCGCTGCGTCGAGAAGTCCATGCTCGATGAAGCAGTAGAGGCTGAGCACGAGGCACAGCTTGCTGATGTCGGAGACGGTGTTTATGACCTCGGTGTGCAGGCTGCGTGCGGTGCGCCAGACGGAGCGTCCGCGCATTTTGAGCTTGACGGTGAACGCCGAGGAATAGTTGCCAAGGGCGCCTGTTTTATAGCAGTTCAGCTTGCTGCGCAGGTCGCTGGCGATGACAATTCTGCCTGGGTGGTGCTTTTCAAACATCTGCGAGAGCAGGTAGTCGTTAAGGGTGACGCCCTGTTCGTGACACTTGCCGAGCAGCTCGGAAAGCTTGTCGTTATCGGTGGCGGTGACGCTGTGGCTGACGGTGTGGGTCTGCATATAGCGCTGTGCGAACTTATGGTACTGCTCGTAGGAAATGTGTGAGCCCTCACGCAGCCACTTTTTATTATACATATTTACAAACGTTCTGCTCAGTACGCTGAGTTCCGCGCCCAGCGGCAAGTCGTCGGGTGAGGCAATGAGGCGCTCCTCAACAAAAACAGGAGTCTTTCCGCCGACATACATATCGGAAAACTCCCTGACAAGACCGAGCGCTCCCCTGCCGTCTGCAAGCAGGTGGTGGAACACGAAAAGCACACAGGCTGCGTCCTGCATCTGCCACGCATAGACACGCAGCAAGCCCTCGTGCATAAGGTCTGTGTCCTGCGATGCTGCTTGTTCAAACTGCGTCATCAGGCGCTTGTCGTCAAGTCCGCCGAGCTGCTCATCAAAGACGGTGAGCTTCGTGGTGGGCTTTTCGCCGACGTCGTAGAAATATCGGTCGGTCTGCGGTTCATAGCCGATGACGGCTTTGAGGAACGGGTGCGCATAGGACACAGCGCTGAGGGTATGGTGCAGACGGCTTTTATCGCAGGGTGCGCCTAGCACAGCTGCGATGCCAAAGCACATACCGGGACACATAAGGTGTGCCCGCTCGGTAAAAATATACTGTTTTTTCATTGTTGTTTCTCCCAATATTTTTTTCTTTTTGTTCTTGTTGTTTGTTGTTATTTTTTTCTTGTTTTATTGTAGCACACGTTACGCAAATAATCAAGCGTGAATTTACTGTACGATATTTCGGACAGCAAAAAACTCCCGCGCAAAAACGGGAGCTTTGGTGTTTTATCCGAGGTCGGCACGCATTTTCTTTGAGAATGCAAAGCTGCCAAGGGAGATTAGCACGACTGCGCAGACAAGGACAATCACAAGCGGGAAAATGAACTTTCCGCCAGAGAAATCAAGTGCAAGTGCGGCGCGTGCTGATTTGGTGCAGTAGAAAAAGGGCATACATTTGCAGATGGTGAGCATTACTCCGCCTGTGCTTTCGGCGTCGAACCAAATTCCGCCCATAAAACCGCCCAGCGAAATGATTATCGAGCTGATACCAGGCGCGGATTTTTCGTTGAACAGCACGCCGAACAGCAGACCAAAGCCGATGAACATAAGTGCAGACGGGATAAGCGCGAGTATGCAGACGAGCATTCCTGCGACGCTGAGGGTATTGCCGATGATGATTGAGATGATGAACGCTGCGGCAAAGGTTATTACGCTTTGGACAACTGCGACGATGAGCATCGGGATAACGTAGCCTGCGGCGAGGTCGCCTGCGGTCATGGGTGTTGCATAGAGGCGCATAAGGAACGTGCCGCCGCGGTCGGTGGCTATATTGAGCGCGGTGAAAAGCATTACGAACATCTGCCCGAAAACTGCGACGCCGGGCGCGAGGTTTTCAATGTGGAAGGTGGTGACGCTTTCCTTCGGGATACTGCTGTCGATTATGGACATCAGCACCAGCATTATCAGCGGAAATCCCACGCAGAAGATGTAGCCCAGCGGGTCGCGGGTAAGTTCTTTTATGTTGCGCGAGGAAAAAGCAAGTTTTCTGTTCATTTTGCGGCTCCCCTTTCTGCGATAGCGACAAAGGCGTTTTCAAGACCCTTTTCGCCTGCCTGCTGTTCTATTTCGGCAAGAGTGCCGAGCGCTGCGAGCCTGCCCTCTATCATTATGGCGATGCGGTCGGAAAGCTGCTCGGCTTCTTCCATATAGTGCGTGGTGAGGATTATCGTCATTTTGCTTTTGAGCTGTTCTATTGCGCGCCACAGTTCGCGGCGGGCAAGGACATCAAGTCCAAGGGTCGGCTCGTCGAGGAACAGAACTTTCGGCTCGCCGATAAGTGCCATTGCGATGGACAGCTTTCTTTTCCAGCCGCCCGAGAGCGTTTTTGCGCGCTTTGTGCGGACGTTCTGCATACCGAACATTTCGATAAGCTCCTCGGTGCGTGCTTTGCACTTTGCCTCGTCAAAGCCGTAGACACGGCTCATAAACATCAGGTTTTCCTCGGCAGTGAGCCTTTCCGCAACGGCGGTGTCCTGCGGGGAGATGCCGATAAGAGACTTGACATCCGCCTTTTCTGTGCGGCAGTTTTTGCCCATAACGTACGCCTCGCCCGAGGTGGCATCAGAAAGGCAGGAGAGCATTCTGACAGTGGTGGTTTTGCCTGCGCCGTTTACGCCCAGCAGAGAGAACAGCTCGCCCTCGTTAACGCAAAGGTCGAGGGAGTCAACTGCGGTGAGGTCTTTATATTGTTTTGTCAGTCCTTTTGTTTCTACAGCAAGCATTTTTGTTTCACTCCTTATCTTTGTGTATGAGCTTGGCGAGGGTGCCTGCGGGTCCGCCCATTTTCACGATAGCGATACCGCCCTTGTTCTCGTCGCCGAGAATGAGCATTGTGTCACCGGGGCTGATGCCGAACACTTTGCGGCAGTTAGCGGGCAGGGTGAGCTGACCTTTGGCATTTACCCTTGAAAGTCCGAAGATGTGTTTTCCGTCGCCTGTGTGCACCTGCGCGCCAAAGCTGTGCACAAGCATATCGACGGTCGTTCCGTATATCCCTGCGAGCTTTACGCAGCTTTCGATATCGGGGACGGACTCGCCTCTTTCCCACTTGGCGACTGCCTGACGGGAAACGCCCAGCTTTTCGGCAAGCTCCTCCTGTGTGAGTCCGCTTTCGGTGCGGAACATTTTAAGCCTTGAAAAATCTATGCTCATTGTGTTACCTCCGTGTTTTGTATTTTCTGAGATTATTATACCCCCGCTAAAATGTAAAGTCAACATATCATTGTATACATTGATGTTAGTGTTGGTAGCATTGTAGGAAAATGTTTTGCATGTGCGCAAAGTAGGAAAGAGTAGGAATTGTAGGAAAATGCAACTGCTTTTGCGCGTTGACCTGCGGCGGAAAGTGTGGTATAATAGGTTTCAGCAAACAAAGGAGACAGTGATGAAAGAGACTTTTTACAAGTATGATGTGCCGGCGAAGATATGCCTGCTGGCTGACATACACGACCAGCCGTTTGACAAGGTGAGCGCGTCGCTTAGGCGGCAAAAGCCCGATATTATTGCAATTGCGGGCGACATACTAAGGCGGGTACGCCGTGACACCAGCGAGCCTGTGATACTTCAGCCGCAATACTCGCTGGATTTTGTAAAGGCGTGCGCGGCGTGTGCGCCGACATTTATGTCGCTGGGCAACCACGAATGGATGCTTTCGCAGAAAGACCTTGAAATAATAAGAGACGCGGGCGCGGTGGTGCTGGACAATGAGTTCGTTATGCAGGGCGGACTTTGCATAGGCGGTCTGTCATCGTCGGGATACACAGCTTACAAGCAGTTCCGCAAGGGTAAGGCTGAGGTCTACCCCGAGTGGAACTATTTCAACGCGCCGCAGAGGTCGGAGCCTGAGACGGACTGGCTGGGGGAATTTGAAAAGCAGGGTGGGTACAAGCTGCTTTTGTGCCACCACCCCGAATACTACCCGAAATATCTCAAAGGCAGAGAAATTGACCTTGTCCTGAGCGGGCACGCTCACGGCGGACAGATAAGGCTTTTCGGGCGCGGGCTGTTTGCGCCGGGACAGGGAGTTTTCCCGAAATATACAAGCGGGATCCACGGCAGCATGATAATCTCCCGCGGGCTTTCCAACACGGGCGGAATGGTGCCGAGGCTTTTTAACCGCAGGGAGATTGTTTACATTGTCCCGAAATAGTGACAGCAAAAGACCTTCGGGTCTTTTTTTGTTTGCGCAGGCGGTTTCGTGTTGACTTTCATGTGTGAACATGGTATTATATTATTGTAGCGAAAATGTTTCATCAAGCAAGAAATGGAGGACTGAATGATGAGATCACGATCGGCCACAAAGAGACTTACCGCTTTTGCGGCGGCTCTTGTCATGGCGGCGACAAGCGCTTATGCGTCGCCGGGCGCTTTTGCAGACCCGTATGAACTGCCGGTCGTGCCTGCAAAGAGCGTACCTGCAAAGTATGATCTGCGAAACGTGAATGGAATGAACTACGTTACGCCTGTGAAGTATCAGGGCGAATTCCAGTCCTGCTGGGCTTTTGCGGCAAATGCTGCTGCGGAGACGAACATACTTTTTGCTAACGGCATGGGTGTCAGGGCAGGAACGGAAAACAACGCTGTGGATCTTTCCGAAAAATATGCGGCTTGGTACACGTTTGCAAAAATAACTGATGGGGATACTGCCAAGGGCGTTATCCCTAAGTCGCAGGTCGGCGAGGGTCTTTTTGACGCAGACGATGCAGGCAGCGGATACGATGTATATATGAACGGCGGCACGATCGCAGCTGCGTTAAAGCTATATGCTAACGGCATGGGACCTGTTCGTGAACAGACCACGGTCGGCGGCAGGAAGTATTTCGGCTACTTCGGCGCAAACAAGTGGGTTTTCCCGAACCCAGATGCACAAGGTGCAGAGCTTGAGGCTGAGGCTGATTATGTTTACAAAACGCTTTCTGATCAGGATCCCGATTACAGCAGGGAAAAGTTTGATAAAGACTGGGCTGACAAGGATAAGCGAAAGGAGCTTGTTTCAGATGCTCAGGGCGCACTGGTGAGGAGCTATGCGGCGTATGACGACTGGTCTTTGCCGGACACAAAGCAGTACCGTATGAGCGATCAGGCTGCGGTGCTCAAGCAGTTCAAGATATTCGGGACGTTCAGGACGACAGATGAAAGCGGCGAGGCGGTTTTCAATGATGAGGCTCTTGAAGCGATCAAGAAGGAGATCTCGCACGGTCATGCTATGGCGTGTCAGGTATATGGCGACGGCGGTGCGGATCCATCGGTGATGAACACACAGAACCAGGCGCAGTACATTGCACGGGAGACTGAGGATATCCAGTCAAATCACGGAGTTACTATCGTTGGGTATGATGATAACTACTCAAAGATGAATTTTGCAAGGGACAATGATGAGGACGGCAGGACAGATGCTGATTCCATTCCGCCGAAAGACGGTGCTTTCATTGTGAAAAACAGCTATGGCTGCATCACGGCAGAGGACGAAGCGACTGCTGTGATCAAGCCTGACGGCACAAAGGAATACTCAAGACCAGGCGTTAATGCGTTCGGTATCGGAAACAGCGGTTTTTACTACGTTTCGTATTACGATGCAACGCTTGAAGAATACACATCGGTGGATTTTTTCAAAGCAAAGGAGCAAAAGGCTGCAAACACAGATCAGTATGATCTGCTGTCGGTCAAGGGTGCACTGCCTATGGTAAAGGCGAAGTCACGCAGTGCAAACATTTTCACCGCAGAGCAGGACGAATATCTGCAGGAGATAGGACTCAGCACTTTTGATGCAAACACAAAGGCTGAATACAGCATTTATAAGGATCCGAAAGGCAGCGATCCGACAACGGGCACTCTGCTTGAAAGCGGGACAAAGTCTTTTTCGGAAAAAGGATTTTACAGGTTCGATCTGAAAAAACAGCACTTTATCAATGCGGGCAGCAAGTACGCTGTCGTTGTGAAGCTGAGCGCTAAATCAGGCGATGAGACTATCGTGAGCGCTGCTGTTCCCGTTGCATTTGAAGGCACAGCGGTCATCAACAGCGGTGAGAGCGTTTTTGAACAGGGCGGCAAATGGGTAGACCTTTCTGCAAATGCCGACACGGTCAAGCAGGGCGTTTATGACACGCTCGTTGAAACGATGGGGGCGGAAACTGTCGAGCAGAACTGCCCTGATGGCAAGGATTCGATAATCATAGACAATTTTGCGATCAAGGGTTACACGACACCTGCGGCTATCAGATTTGCAGGAAACAACCGTTATGACACGGCGGCGAAGATTTCAAGTCAGAGCGGTCTGTTTGAAAAGTCTGACGTTGTGTTCATCGCAAATGCGACGAATTTTGCAGACGCGCTGGCAGGCGTTCCGCTGGCGGCAGCTTACAATGCGCCGATACTGCTGACTGGCAAGGACGCAGTGGCAAAAGAGACGGCTGCGGAGATAAAGAGGCTTGGCGCTGGCAAGGCGATAATCCTCGGCGGCGTGGGCGCAGTCAGCGAAAAGGCCGAAGCTGCGATAAAGGCGGCAGGCTGCACGCAAATCGAGCGAATCGCAGGCGGCACAAGATTTGAAACGGCTGTGAAGATAGCTGAGGCACTTGCACAAAAGACGGGCAAGGCTGCAAGCGAGGTATTCTTCGTTGTTTACAACAACTTTGCTGACGCACTTTCGGCAAGCACGGCGGCTGCGGTCAAGGGTGCGCCGATAATCTACGTTCCTGATAAAACCAGCATTGACAAGATAACATCAGAGTATCTTGGAAAGGTCAAGGGCGACGTTAAGAACGCTTACGTTGTAGGCGGTGATGGAGTTATCCCTGACAGCATCAAAAAAGACATTGGCACGCTGCTGGGCGGAAAAGACGTTGAACGTATCGCGGGCGCTGACAGATATGCTACCTGCGCAGAGGTAAACAAGAAGTTTGCTGACGTGCTCACAGGCGAAAATGTATGCGTTGCAAAGGGACTTGACTTCCCTGACGCGCTGGCTGGCGGCGTTTACGCGGCGCTGACAAAGTCACCTATGATACTTGCTGACAAAGCGCTGAGCGCTGCGGTGACTGAGTATCTTTCAGGCAGCAAGGCTACAAAGGTTGTTGTATTCGGCGGCACGGGCGCGGTAAGCGACGACATTGTTACGCAGGTTTACAAGTGCCTGAAAAACGCATAGATAAACTTTAAGACCTGTCCTTATCGGGCAGGTCTTTTTTAGGCACAAAAATTCCGCTGTCAGCACAATGCTGGCAGCGGTATTTGTTTTGCTATTTGATGTCCTTTTTGTTGTAGAGCGTGGTGGTGAAATAAAGCAGAACTACCACGGTGATTATTCCCACTATCAGCGCTCGCAGCATACAGCCCTCATCGTTGAGATTTGTACGGTAGAGGCTGTCGGGCATATAATCTGAAAGTTCGAATTCCTCTTTGAACTTGAACAGCTTGTTGATACCTGCGGAGATGCCCGTATAAGCAAGTCCTGTAAAGCCTGCACCGCACAGGATAGCAACTATCGTACCTGCGACATTTGAGCCGACCGCTGTGGTAAGCAGCAGCACCAATGCGCAAAGTCCTGTGAGCAGTATCCATTTTATCGCAAATTCAGCGAGCACAGACCCCATGCCGAATATCTTGTCCTCTGCTCGTGTAAGAGTTTCCTCGTCAAAATCTCCTGCGATACGCATATCGAACACGATGTGTCTGCCGACCAGCAGCTGACCTGCGGTATTGCCGATAACAGTTACTACATAGAACAGCAGCGTTGTGAACTGGATGACTGCGAATTTGGAGATTATGGTGTGACCTCTGCTGGGGAGCTGACCTGCGATATTCTTGATGTAGCCGTGCTGGATATCCGCATAGCAGAACCAGACGATACAGAGCAGGAAGATCGCTGTACAGATCATACCGAGCTGATCTGCGAGAACATTGCCAAAGTGGAAGGTGTTGTCCCATTCACCAAGCTGTGCAAGAGCCTTTTCGGGATCTTCATTCTGCTCTGCAAGCTTTTTGCCGAGGTTGAACATTATCTTTCCGAGCGGTCCTTCGATGATATTGAGCAGGAACACGATAATGAGGCAGACCTTGAACGACATTGATTTAACGAGCCTGTACAGATCCATTCTGATAACGTTACCCATTATGCTCACCTCCTGTAAGACTGAGATAGTAGTCCTCAAGAGATACGCTGTTGACGTAAAGCTCCTTTAGCGGAACGTCCGCCTTTACGATGGCGGCTGCCATTTTATCGCTTTCCTCGAGCCGTTCACCGACACGAAGGATACCGTCCTCGTCGATAGATGTCTTAGTTATGCCGATGCCCGAGAGCGCTTTTATTGCGCCGTCATTATCCGGCGTTTTTATTGCCACGAACTGTCCGCAGCGTGACATAAGCTCGTCATTGGTGAACTGCTCGATGAGCTTGCCTTCGTGGATTATGCCGTAGGAATCGGCGAGCTTTGCAAGCTCCTCGAGGATATGGCTGGAAATCATTATGGTGATGCCCTTTTCGTCACGAAGCTGTGCAAGGGTATGTCTTACCTCAACGATTCCCTGCGGGTCGAGACCGTTTATTGGCTCGTCGAGGATTATCATTGACGGTTCTCCGACGAGGGCGAGGGCGATGCCCAGACGCTGACGCATACCGAGGGAGAACTCGCCCGACTTTTTCTTGTCGGAGACGTTTTCAAGACCGACGATTTTCAGCAGGTTGTCAAGGTAGTTATCCTTTTTATAGTCAACGCCCATTGCCATGCACTTGATCTTAAGATTCTCCCTTGCACTGCGCTTGGGGTAAAGACCCGGGTGCTCGATCAGAACGCCGACCTTATTCATCATTTTTCTCATTTCAGCGCCTGTTTTGCCGAACAGCGAATAAGTTCCGCTGGTCGGGTTAGACAGACCGCTTATCATTCTCATTATTGTTGTTTTGCCTGCGCCGTTACGCCCGATAAGACCGTAGATCTCGCCCTCACGGATATTAATGTTGATATCCTTGGCGGCATCTTTTTTGCCGTAGGTCTTGGTCAGGTTCTGCGTCTGCATAATGTATGACATTACGCTTACCTCCTGTAATTATCTGATCGCTCAAATTTCTGCGCTGCCGCCATTTTTATTGTTGGGATCGCTCTTTTTAACGAGGCAGTGGATAGATGTTATCATCAGAATGAAAAGAATGAATATCGGGAAGATATATCCTGCTATTGCAGCTGCTGCTTCGTCGCTGTTGGTAAGGGTCTTTGCTACGTTTTCTACGTTGTCGGTCAAACCTGCGGATGAAAGAGCAGACTGCACTGCTTCGGTGCTTGTACCGTCGATAGCGATATTGGAAAGTCCCTTGCAGGAGCCGAGCGCGCCGATATACTCAAAACCGCCGCCCACAGCCATAAGTGAAATGGCAAGACCTAAGATCTTGAAGATGTATGAAACAAGTCTTGTCTTATACCTTGTGATGACTGCAAGTACAAGGCAGATGCAAAGCATTGCGAATGTTACATAGTAAAAGGCGGTATTGCCTGCGATGTCGCCGATGATCTTTAGCAATCTCTCAGCGATTAGACTTTTACTTGAGTCCTTGTCAAGACCGCTGGTGTCAAAGTTTGAAAAGCCCGAAAGAAGCACGAAAAGGCTGATGTTGCTCATCACCCACGTAACGATGATCGCAATACGCAGGATAAGGTTAAGGTTTTTGTTTTCTTTGTTCATAGTTTTACCTCCAAATAGAATTTTAACAGACAAACAGAGACTTGTGGCTTCTGAATCTGCCACATATTGTCTCGCTATTAATTATTTTATCACATTATGATAACAAAGTCAACAAAAAGTAATGATAAAATTCATTTTTAACCACTGCGGTTAAACAGGCTCAGGGCAGCAAAAAGCCCCGAAAAGCGATGCTTTCGGGGTTTGTAACGCTGATTATAATTTACTCGATATTGAGGTCATCGACAAATCCTGTGACTTCGAGCACGTCCATAACGTCTGTGCTGACGTTGCGAACGACCATTTCGCCCTGTCTTTCCATTCTCTGCATTGCGCTGAGCAGCACTCTGAGTCCTGCACTTGATATGTAGTAAAGCTCTGCGAAATCAAGAATGAGCTTTTCAACGCCGTCAAGCTCCTGCTTGAGTGTTTCTTCAAGGCGTGGAGATGTCAGCGTATCAAGTCTGCCCTCAATAGCGACTGTGAGTTCTTTTGCGTTCTTGGTTGTTTTGATATCCATATATATTAGCCTCCGTAATAAAGTATCGTTGTTTTCACACTATAATTATATCACTTTACAGGCATTATTTCACTAACCGACGCGGTTAAATTTCATTTTGCGGGCAAAGTTTGTATATTTGCACAAAACGAGGTGCTGTGATTTGTGCATTAATTTGCCTTATCGCGCTCTGGGGCTGGCAGATATGCGGCGTTTGCGGTTGATTTTTTGGCGTTATAGTGATATAATCAGAATAACGACCAACGAATGAGGAGAAATCAATATGGTTTTAAACTATATAACCTCATATTTTTCGACGCTGATGATACTTTTTATGCTGATGGTCATAATGTTTGTCAACAGAAAGTCGCAGATCCCTGCGGCGGCGCTGTTCAGGACGTGTGTGCTGCTGATTTTTGCTATCTCGGTATTTGACTTTATGGACGAGATGACCTCGGGCGGCACGGGGTACACATACCCGTTTGAGCTTATGGAAAACCGGGTGTGGATAAGGCTGCTGGCAAGCACGATGAATTATGTGCTCAGACCTATCGTGATTTTGCTGGAGCTTATAATCATCTGCCCCAGCAGAAAGGCAAAAGCACTTGTAATTATCCCCAGCGTTATAAACGCGGCAGTTTATCTGCCTGCGCTGTTCGGCTCGCACATATCATTCTGGATAGACGAGAACAACAACTGGCACAGCAGCTTTCCGCTGGGCAGAACGGTGTACGTTGTGCAGCTGATTTACGTTGCGCTGCTGATAATACTGTCGATAAAGTATTTCCACAAGGACAACGTTTTGCAGAGCCTTATAATCGTGGCTATCGCGGTGCTGTCTGTTGCGGTGGCGATATTCGAGTTCACCGACCTGCTGACAGGCTATGCAACGCCTGTAACTGCGCTTTGCGCGCTGGGCTACTACATTTATCTGTCGATGATATATCAGCAGGCGATGCGAAAGACGCTTGCAGAAAAAGAGCTGGACATTGCACGAAGTGAGCTTGCGGTGCTGAGAAGTCAGATGCAGCCGCATTTCATTTACAACTCGCTGAGCACGATAAGGTCGCTGACAAAGCGTGACAGCGAACGTGCGGTAAAGTGCATTGACGACTTTTCAAAGTATCTGAAATCGCACATAGGTGCTATTCAGAACGAGGGTCTTGTGCCGTTTAAGACGGAGCTTGAAAACGTAAAAGTTTATATGTCAATGGTGCAGGCTGGCTACTCAAAGGATATTGTGGTGGATTACGATTTGCAGGTGACGGATTTCGAGATACCGCCCCTGTCGCTTGAACCGATAGTTGAAAACGCTGTGGAACACGGCGTGGGACGCTACGGCGGAACGGTGAAGATACAGACGTTTGAAAAAGACGGACACATAACCGTTCGCGTAAAGGACGAGGGAAAGAAAGCGAACACCCAGGAGGAGTACAAGCCTGTGCACAACGGTATCGGCTTGAAAAACACAGAGAAAAGGATACAGATGCAGTGCGGCGGCAGGCTGGTGACAGATTTTGCGCCTGCGGGAGCGACTGTGGACATAGTTATACCTGTATCCAAGGGGGAAGAAGAATGAAAATACTTATTGCTGACGACCATCAGGTCATTGTTGATGACATAATAGACGAGCTGAGCAAGCTGTGCCCGAATGCGATGTGCATCGGCACGAGCGACCCTGAGCAGATACTGCCGATATTCAAGGAATACGAATTCGATGTTATCTTTATGGACATTGACCTTTCGGGCTACAACGGCATTTCGCTTGCAAAGAAGATTCTTGAAATAAAGCCGAGGACGAACATAATCTACATCACGGGTTATGAAAAATTCGCGCTGGAAAGCTACGAGACCTGCGCGAGCGCGTTTCTTGTAAAGCCGATAAACACCGAGATGATAAGCAAGGCGCTGGACACTCTGCGCTACCCTGTTTCAAACGTGACAGATGCGATGCTCCATTCGCAGTACATGGGCAAGAACCTTATCGGTGCGCGGCTTATGCAGTGCCGTGAGGAGCGCGGAATGAGCGTTCAGGAGCTTGCGGGCGAGCTTGGCGTTGCGGTGCAGACCATCTACCGCTGGGAGCGCGGTGAGCGTGTCCCTGATGTGATAACGTTCATGCACATAGCAAAGGTGCTTGGCGTAAATGTTGAGAGAATAATGTGCTTCTGATGCGATCAGCCGTTCTGAATGGGACGGCTGTTTTTCTATTTGTTGTGTTTATGCCACAAACGGACAACTACAAATTGTGCAGATGCAACAAATATTGACAGAAGCAAGCATTTTAACCAAAGCGGTGAATGACAAATGCGCAAAGCGGGGTTATAATATAGTCAAAGAAAAGCATCGGGCAGTAGTTCGGTGCTGACTGACACAAAGTACATTCTTTGTCCCAGGTATTTGCCAGAAGGCTCCGCAAGGCTTGGACAAATACCACAACCTTTCACAACACCCCCTATCTTTGAGATCTCTGCAGGTCATTTTGATCTGTGGGGATCTTGCACTTTATACAGCAATTTACAACGAAAAAGCGTCCGCACCGAGCTGGTACGAACGCTTTTTTGTTTTTGAATATTAGTAAGCGAATACGCAGTGTGTTTCGTCGCTGTCTACCCAAACATAGCCTTCCTTGGTCATTACAACGTGACCTGTGTGGTTGGAGTCAACTACCTTGCTTTCAACGACTGTGCCGTTTGCGTCGTAAGTAATTTCGGTAACTGTGCCGCCTGCGTAGTACATCTTGTCCTCGTAAACAGGTGCCATGAAGTTGTAAACCGTGTACTTGCCGTTGCCCTGAGCGATGTTTACTGTGCAGTAAGCTGTATCATACATATCTGCCTTTGCGACTGTGAGAACGATGTTCTTGTTGTTTACGTCAACAAACTCGCCCGAGAAAACTGATGTTGGGGTGGTTGCTGCAGCGGTCTGCTCAACGACGGGCTGATAGTTATAGCCGCTTTCGCCTGGGTGCTTGCCGTTCTCGTTCACGTAGTTGCAGCCTGCCTCGCCGGGATGCTTAACTACTTCTGCGGTCGGCTCTGCCTGTACTTCAAGAACTGACTGAGCCTGCTTTACAGCTGGCTGTGTGTTATTTGTATCAGCTACGGTCTGGTAGTTATAACCGCTCTCGCCTGGGTGCTTGCCGTTTGCGTTCACTGTATCGTCTGCCTTCTTTTTCTCGGGCTGTGCAGCCTTTTCGGTCTTTTCAGTCTTTGGTGCGGTTTCTGTCTTTTCGGTTTCTGCCTTTACCATTGTGGAAAAAGCGGTGCTGATTCGTGAGGGAGCACTTTCTATCGTATTTGCAGATGCGGTGAAAACTGCGATGCCTGTTACCATTGCGGTTGCTGCGAAAATTGCGCAGATGGTTGCTGCTATCTTCTTGTTTGTTCTTCTTACCTTTGTTGTGTTGTTTGTGTTTTTCATAATTGCTTCTCCTTTTTATTTTTAAATTTTTGTTTTTCTTGGTGTGATTACATAATACCACTACCGCGCGGAAAATACAATAATCAATGTTTCTGCGGTGTGTAGTATAAACTACACTATGCGCGGCATGAGTAGTTTATACTACACAAACAGATGAAATTGTAAAGAAAAAATGCAGAAAAAATCCGCAGGGAAAGACCTGCGGAGGATAAAATAAGCTATTTTCTGAACTTTCTGAAAGCCATAGTGCAGACAAGGGCGGCTGCGATGCCGACTGTATAGGCGACCAGGTCGCTCCACAAAAAGCCCTGCCCGAGCAGCAGGTGACCCATCTTGGTTGACCTGAGCTCGACGAGCCAGCGCCATTTGATAAGCTGGGAGAACTCGACGGCAAATGATGTAACCAGCGCAAATGCGGCGGCGACATACGGCGGGCGTTTGACGAGGACTATCCGCCAGCAGCAGTACATTACCACTGCCCAGAGCGCGTCGCCGAAGCACTGCGGCACGAATGACACCTTGCGTGAGAGCAGCCCGATAACGATGAGAACGGCAATTGCGCCGATATATATGAATCTTGTTTTCAATCGCTTACCCATAGCACACCTCGGAAATAATGATAAAACCTCTTTTGTCTGTAAGAACAAAAGAGGTTTTTGTGGCTCCCCCAGTTGGACTCGAACCAACGACCCTGCGGTTAACAGCCGCATGCTCTACCAACTGAGCTATAGAGGAATGTGTAATGTCGGCGACGACCTATGTTTCCGGGCCGTTGCCAGCCGAGTA
>Ga0256405_10000575_pt1 | contig 119456 bp, 118 predicted proteins | sample RumenRJG_02DNA_FD_189096 | JGI IMG/M metagenome (GOLD analysis project Ga0256405, IMG submission 189096) | Bovine rumen microbial communities from Lethbridge, Alberta, Canada - RJG_02 | ecosystem: Host-associated > Mammals > Digestive system > Stomach > Rumen | place: Canada: Alberta...
CAACGATATTCAGGTGGTTATTGCAGCGGGGTCCCACCTCTTCCCATTCCGAACAGAGAAGTTAAGCCCGCCTGCGCCGATGGTACTGCAATGCAATGCGGGAGAGTAGGAGGCCGCCACTTTTATTCTGAGCCCTGATTCACTAACGTGAGTCGGGGCTTTTTTGTTTGCGGTTTTCTACTTTCTACTGAAAAATCGTTAATCTTCTCAAAACGTATTGCGTTTCTCGATTATATTTTGTATTTTTGCATTTGATTATAACTTCCTAAAATAATATTCAAATGGAGACAACATTAGTATTGCTAAAGCCGAGTTGCGTTCAGCGTCAGCTCATTGGAGAAGTCGTTAACCGTTTTGAGCGTCGTGGCCTTCGTATTTCTGGAATGAAGATGATGCAGTTAAGTGACGCCATCCTTCGTGAGCACTATGCTCATCTCGTTGAAAAACCATTCTTCCCTTCACTTGCAGCCTCTATGCAGGCCTCCCCAGTCATTGCATTAGCTATTTCTGGCAAGGATGCCGTACAAGTTGTTCGTACGATGACTGGTGCTACGAATGGTCGTGAGGCTGCGCCAGGAACCATACGTGGAGACTATTCCATCAGCAACCAACAGAATATCGTCCATGCTTCTGACTCTGTAGAGAATGCTGCAATAGAACTCAAACGCTTCTTCAAGGACGAGGAGATATTTGATTATACGAGCAATGCCTTTGCCTATGTCTATGGTGAAGGAGAGTGCAAGTAGCAGAACGCATGTTTTCAGTATCGTATCCTTTCGTCTGGCTCAGTAGGATCTTTCATTGTAGAGGATTTGGCATTCAGTCGCCTACAGACTACTGGATGGTACGATATGTCATTAATGAGCATTGGCCTTATTATCATTATGATGATCTCGGTAAATCCAGTGATTGGCTCGAACGGAAATTAGGGAGACTATATTTCCGTTTGAGTAATTGGCGTCAGCCCAAGGTGGTTGAGAGCGATGGCTATCACGAATACTTCCAGGCGGGATGTAAGGACTTGGTGTTTGGACCATCGTCGGAGATGGTCCGCCTTGACGTCAACGACAGTGATTACCATAAGAAACTCCTTTCAATATATAATAAGGTAGAAGATAACACGGTGCTGATTATAGAAGGAATCAATAGGAACAAACGGTTTTGGCAATCAGTGAAGGAAGACGATCGCACGTCAATAACCTTTGATCTTTATTATTGTGGTATTGTCCTTTTTGATAAGAAGCGACATAAAATGAACTATGTGATTAACTTTTAGATGGTTGATAGATGAAGATAATGAAAGTATATACAAAGACTGGTGATAAAGGAGAAACCAGTATTGTGGGTGGTATTCGGGTCAAGAAATCCTGTAGGCGCTTAGACGCATATGGTACAGTCGATGAGTTGAATTCCCATTTGGGGCTTCTTGCATCCATGCTGCCTGATGGCGAGTATCGGGACATAATCATACGGATACAACGAGACCTGTTTAATGTTTGTTCGAATTTGGCTACCGATCAAAGTCAGACTTCATTATCCGATTCGGCCAGACTCCCTGAAGGTGAAATCAGATTCTTAGAGGAGCAGGTGGATGGTATCATGAGACAGTTGCCTGAACGCCAGGGGTTCATCTTGCCAGGTGGATGTCAGGCAGCCTCGCAGGCACATGTTTGTCGAACGGTATGTCGGCGAGCCGAACGATGCATTGTAGCCTTGTCGGAAGAAGCGATAATTAGTCCTGAGACTTTACAATTTGTGAATAGGTTAAGTGATTATCTATTCGTACTGGCGAAAATAATAAATTTTAACACGGGTGTCAGCGAAATAGTTTGGTAAATAGTTTGTCAATAGGAAATAAATTGTTACTTTTGCGCCCAAATTAGAATTATTGTAAAAACCAAAGACTAAGAATATGTATTGGACACTGGAATTGGCATCAAAGTTAGAAGATGCTCCTTGGCCTGCAACCAAGGACGAGTTGATTGATTATGCAATACGCTCTGGCGCACCTTTGGAGGTGTTAGAGAATCTGCAGGAGATAGAGGATGAGGGTGATGTGTATGAAAGTATAGAGGACATATGGCCCGACTACCCATCAAAGGAAGACTTTCTCTTCAACGAGGATGAGTATTAAATAAGGTGGCACATTGCCACCTTATTTGCTATGTATTCACAAATTAAATTTGTAGGTGACAAGTATGAACAAGATTGTATTGATAACCGGCGCAACGAGTGGTATAGGTCTAGCTTGTGCAAGAAAATTTGCGGCTAATGGTGATAAACTGATATTGACAGGCAGAAACGAACTGCGTCTGGCTGAGATTAAGAAAGAACTTGATACAGAGGTGATCACATTAGCTTTTGATGTGAGGAATCGTGAAGAGGCAGAGAAGCAAATCAGTAGCCTACCCGCAGATTGGCAGAATATTGATGTATTGGTGAATAATGCAGGACTTGCCCTTGGACTTGAACCAGAGTATGAGGGTGACCTTGATGACTGGGGAACGATGATAGACACCAATATCAAGGGGCTACTCACAATGACGCGTCTTGTTGTTCCTGGTATGGTAAAGCGGAATCATGGACATATTATCAATGTCGGTTCGGTGGCTGGTGATGCAGCCTATGCCGGTGGTAATGTCTATTGTGCCACAAAGGCAGCAGTAAAGGCACTTTCTGATGGATTACGTATTGACGTCGCAGATACAGCGATTCGTGTCACTAATCTCAAGCCAGGACTTGTAGAGACCAATTTCAGTAATGTTCGTTTTCATGGGGATAACGAACGAGCTGCCAATGTCTATAAAGGCATCAAACCCTTGACTGGTGATGATATCGCAGATGTTGCCGTCTATGCAGCTAATGCTCCTGCCCATGTCCAGATTGCTGAGGTCTTGATATTAGCCACTCATCAGGCGAGCGGAAGTGTGATCGTGCGGAAGTAGAAGCTGCTCCTCACGTCCAGAATTCTTTTTCTCCAGTATCTTCCATTTCTGCCTGACATTTTGGACAGGTATGCATGTCCCATATCCGGATATGGTCGCTGCCGCACTGCAAGCATAGACGTCCGACCTCACTTCTGTATGATGGGGCTACGTCGGCTATGATGCCTCCCACGACGATATTCTGGATGGTCTTGCAGTCAGGGCAGGACATGGCCGTTATCTGCTGTCGAAACAAACCTCGGCCCTCGTAAATCTCAGCTTCATATCCACACCCTTTGCAACGATATTTTCGTTTCCAAGCCATGATGTCTTTATCTTTAAGATTCGATTGCAAATATAGATAAAAATGTGGACTTATGCCTATATTTGTACTGATAATTAAAATAGTTTATTAGTTAAGACTTTCGTTGTAACCAGATCTTATCTGTTTTGTAACAGTATCGTAATCGATATTTCTTGGATGCAAAACCAAATAAACGTATCTTTGCACCAAAAATAGAGAATTATGATGATGGAACAAAATTACATGATGATTGCACTGAGAGTGTTGGGTGCATTAGGGCTGTTAATCTACGGCATGAGAATGATGAGTGAGGCCCTGCAAAAGATGGCAGGTCCGCAGTTAAGACATATTTTGGCTAAAATGACAACGAACCGGTTGACTGGTATTCTGACAGGAACATTCGTGACATGTGCTGTACAATCATCGTCAGCCACCACCGTGATGACGGTATCGTTTGTGAGCGCAGGACTACTGACCCTGGCGCAGGCGATATCAGTTATTATGGGAGCCAATATTGGAACTACGCTGACAGCATGGATTATGTCACTAGGTTATTCTGCAGACTTGACGACAGTGGTGTTCCCTGCGTTTCTCATAGGCATGATCTTGATTTACAAGAAACAGTATCGTTATGTGGGCGATTTCCTTTTCGGGATAGCGTTTCTCTTCTTATCACTGGTTATGTTAAGTGCAGCAGGTAAGGACTTGGACTTAGAACATAATGAGGCGGCAGTTCAGTTTTTTGCCTCCTTCGATACTAAAAGTCACTTTACGATTCTGATATTTATTGCCATCGGAACTTTTATCACCTGTCTGGTCCAATCGTCTGCCGCAGTGATGGCGATTACCATTATGCTTTGTTCAACAGGTGTACTTCCAATCTACTTGGGCATAGCTTTGGTTATGGGTGAAAATATTGGGACTACAGCCACTGCAAATCTTGCAGCTTTGGGTGCTGGCATCGAGGCAAGACGGGCTGCTTTGGCCCATCTGCTATTCAATGTATTCGGTGTCGTGTGGGTTATAGCGGTATTCTATTCCTTCGTTGATATCGTGTGCGGTTTCGTGGGCTATGATGTGGCAGTAGGTGGACAGGCTGAAAGACTACCGGTAGTGCTTGCCATGTTCCACACCTGTTTCAATCTGGCTAACACAGCTATCTTGGTAGGACTTGTGCCACAGATAGAACGAGCAGTCTGCTGGCTTTTGCCAGACAAGAAACAGTCTCAAAGTCAAGAATTCAAGTTACAGTACATCCAGACAAATCTTGTACAGACCCCAGAGATTTCTGTTCTGCAGGCTCAGAAAGAGGTGGCTCGCTTCGCCGATAATACCCATCAGATGTTCTGTATGGTTCAGGGCTTGTTCACAGAAACAAATGCAAAACGCTTTACAGAACGCTTTGACCAAATAGAGCATGAGGAAGATATGTCTGATTGCATGGAATTGGAGATAGCCCGCTATTTAGAGCAAGTGAGTGATGATCATCTGAGCGATGAAACAAAGCATAAAATCCGTCAGATGATGCGAGAGATCGGAGAATTAGAATCGATAGGTGATGCCTGCTATCATCTTGCCCGTACACTTTCGCGACTGGAACAGACAGGAAAGACATTTGCGGCTCAGCAAGTTGCTGATTTGCAGGCAATGATGGCTCTCTGTGACCAAGCCCTTCGTCAGATGTGTATTACCATGCATGGTCATCGTGATGAACACGATATCAGGGATACGTTCCACATTGAAAATCAAATCAATGCCATGCGTGATCGTCTTAAGAGGGCAAACATCACTGCAGTTAATGAACACCAATATGATTATACTGTAGGAACGATATTTGGTGATCTAATAAGTTCGTTGGAGCGACTTGGTGACTATGTTGTTAATGTTGTGGAGGCAAGATTTGGAAAATAATTTGTATCTTTGCAACCGATATGGAACAAATGAAGATACTAGTTGTAGATGACGAGCAGGACTTGTGCGATATTTTGCTCTTCAATTTGCGTACAGGTGGCTATGTCGCCGAGGCAGTATATTCTGCAGAACAGGCGATGGAGAAGGATTTGGCAAACTATGATCTGTTGCTGCTTGACGTGATGATGCCAGGTCTCTCTGGATTTGAATTCGCCGAGCGTCTGAAACGAGACGAAAAAACAGCTAAGATACCTATTATTTTCCTAACGGCGAAAGATACAGAGGATGATGCGCTGTATGGTTTCGGTATTGGTGCAGATGACTATGTGACTAAACCATTCTCCGTGCGCGAGGTAATGGCAAGGGTCAAAGCAGTGCTAAGCCGCTTAGCATCGCCGGCCAAGAGTCGGCCTACGAATCTTGTGTATGAAGGGTTGTCTGTCGATCTGATGAAGAAGACCGTCTCCGTTGATGGTAATGAGGTTGAGTTGACTAAGACTGAGTTGGAATTGTTATGTCTGTTCTTGAGTCATAGAGGGCAAGTCTTCAGTCGTCAAGAACTGATAGAGAAGGTCTGGCCTCAGAATGTCGTTGTTACGAGTCGGACTATTGACGTGAATATTACGCGTATGCGGAAGAAAATCGGTCGTTATGCGGCTTGTATTGTCGCGCGGCAAGGATATGGTTATCTGTTTGAAGCATGAAGAAGATAAGTGAGGGACGAAAGATGTGGGTCAGCGTGATGGTGGTATTTGCCATCTATGCCGTGATCTTTATTCTATTTGAGGATTATGACCGTCGTTTCATCAAGCCGTTCGATGAAGCAAGCGACTGGCATCTGCTACTGTTTTCGTTGATAGTCATGGTGGGACTGGGTGGTATGCTGTTGGGGTATGCCAGACAGATGGACAAGCGCATCAGTCGTGAGCAGGCAGAAAACGAGGGACGTATGCGACGCGAGTTGACTCAGAATATTGCCCATGAGCTGAAAACCCCTGTTGCCAGTATACTTGGCTATACGGAGACAATCCTGAATACGCCTGGCATCGATGAAGACACCCGGAATCAGTTTATTACTCGCACGCATATGCAAGCCCAGCGTCTGACAGCTTTGTTGCAAGACATCTCCATATTGAACCGGATGGACTATGCTGCAAACGTGCTCACCATGGAACGAGTCGATGTATCGCAATTATTTGCAGATATTGTACAAGAAACTGCATTAGCTTTTGAAAGTCGTGAGATGACCCTCACAAATAGCTTGCCTCAAGGCATCATCGTCAGAGGTAATCCATCGTTGCTTTATAGCATTTTCCGTAATTTGATTGATAATGCGTTGAACTATGCTGGACAGGGATCTATCGTCAAGGTCTATGCTGCTGAAGAAACCGATTCTTGGCATTTCGTCTTTGCAGACAATGGAGTTGGCATTCCCCCCGAACATTTGCCTCGTATCTTTGAACGTTTTTATCGTATAGATAAAGGGCGTAGCCGTTCCTTAGGAGGTACGGGACTTGGCCTGGCCATCGTCAAGAATGCTGTTATACTACATGGTGGAACTATTACGGCCAAACCCACCGAAGGTGGAGGATTGACCTTTGAGTTCTCTCTTCGTCGACGATCATCTTAGGGCTGTGATCATTTGTATTATTTGATAATCATCAGTTTACCATTCTTTATATAGAAACCTTTTGTAGGCATTTCTGTTTGTTGCCCTTTAAGATTGAAATATAAAGAATTAGGCAATTCTTGTATCATTTTTTGCGTTTTAATCCCACTTGTCGGATTTTCATATTCAATAGAGAAGCGTTGAGAATCCATAATAATTTCCCATTTGGATAAGTCGTCATTCTCAAAGTCTCCATTAGTAATCATTTCAATGTCTGTTCCTTTTTCTTTGCAGGAAACGTCATCAAAATAGACCTTGTCAGCTAATTTTCCAAATTCAAATTGAATATTCTCATAATCGTGTTCTGCCTGAAACTCCCATGTGTATTCGATAAAGAAAGGCGTTGGTGTAATAAAATTCAAATATTGTATGTTATTACTACCATCAGAATTCTCTTTTGTTAAAATGGGCCAAATTACAGCGTTGCTATTATCAGATTTGATAGTTGCTTTCATGATATATTCTTTCCCAGCTTTCATTGGGATACCTAATGTTGTGTTGCATTGCTTATCCCAAAGGTTTTCTCCTGCCTCGCCGTTATCTACTACCAATAAGCGATTAGGCCCCCTGTCAATAGCATTGACATCGATGATAGCTTTATGCGTGTGTCCAAAAAAGTCTGTGTGTATTGCTGTAACAGTTCCTTTTTTTGCTTCATATGCGGTAATGATGTTGCCGTCAATTGTAAAGTCATCACTTGCAAATGTAGTTTCGTATGTTAGATCTTCGGCATGTCCGTCAGCAAAAGTGCCCCATAATGAGAGTTTCGTACTTCGCCCCGTATTTAATATTATCTCATCAGACTCGTTGAGATGCGTCAGTTCATAGAACCCTTTAAGGTTGTTAGGGAAATCGTATTTCTCACTGGCTTTTATTTCCAATCCCATTTCCCGTAGTACTTCATATGCATAACGCTTTCCCATTATCCGATAGCTATTCGCCGTAAAATGAAGTTTATCATCCTGCGGTGGGCAGCCATTGGAATGGATAATATAAGAGGATTCTATTATTTCTGGCAATTTGTTAATGACCACATTATTTAAAGCGCAAAGACCATTATACTCTGTGCCCACCACTTCACCTGCAAATAGGGGGACATCTTCTGCTTTAAGGTTAAGGTCTTTTAATAGGGAAGTATACACACTTTTAACCTTTTCGGTCCATTTGCCGTCTCCGTTGTTAGATTCTCCATGATGTAATAAGATGCCTTTGATAACTCCGCTTTCTTGTGCAGCTTTTCCCATATCTACAAGTCGTTGATACGGGTTGTTATCAAATGCTTTAGCAGCTTCTTTAATAGAAATATCAGCATTTGCAATATACTCATCTAATTCGTCTGGGATAAAACCTTCGATGCTGATGCCACCTATGGCGATATTAATAACGCCAACTTTTATTTCTGCTGGAAGGGCTGCAACCATTGTGCGCCCAAAATAATCAGCCATGCCAATCCTAGCTCCAGGATTAGCGATAGGAGGTGTTGCTGTGTACCATTCTCCTTTAGTACGTTTGGGATTAGTAAAGTCACGTGCAGCCATCATTTGGAACCGAGGATCTACGTGATAATCCATATCTTCTGCCTCGGCACGCCCTTCCATGTTTGACTGTCCAAAGCAAAGATAAATATAGAAATTGGGATCAACTTCAGCCTTACCAAGTAAACTAAAAATGGATAAGAGTGTTACAATAATGACAATTCGTCTCATTTTAATGCTATTTGTATCATTTATTGTTTTTGCGTTGCAAAAGTATGAAAATATTTTTAATTGAGCAAGAATGCCGCTTATTATTTTAATTGTTTTTTAATAGATACTTAAATAATAAAAACGTATTCCTTGTCGTTATTAGAAATAGGTGTTAAGACTATTTCTAATCATAGGACTACTGCTTCTGTCAGTTCTGAAGACCAGTGCGCAGTATGATGTTTCCTTCGGCCATTATTGGTCGATGGAACCATCATTCAACCCTGCGACCGTGGGTAAGGATGCCAAACTAAACTTCACTGGTGCCTATGCCATCCAACTGGCAGGTTTCGAGCATAACCCAAATACCATGTATGCTGCGGCAGATATGCCGTTCTATGCACTACGATCTTATCATGGTGTGGGCATACAGTTTATCAACGATGCCATCGGCTTGTTTTCTCACAAACGTATTGGGCTGCAGTATGCCTATCAGCCCGAATTGTTTGGTGGAAGGCTGGGATTGGGTTTGAACTTATCAATGCTGAATGAAAAGTTTGACGGATCAAAATTAGATATTGACGACACTAAAGACCCCTTATTCACCACAACACCAGTCAACGGCTCAGGTTTTGATATAGGTCTTGGTCTTTATTATCGTCGTGCCGATTGGTATGCCGGTTTTTCTGTGATGCATTTGAATTCACCGCATATAGAATTGGGAGAGAAGAACGAGTTGGATATCTCTGCCACTTATTATTTGACGGGTGGATACAATATTCATTTGAATCATCCGTTTTTAACAGTACAGACCTCTGTGTTGGGGCGTACGGATGGAGTTGCTTATAGAGCAGATGTCTCTGGTCGGCTTGTCTATAGCCATGAGAAGCGGAATCTGTATGGGGGACTCTCCTATAGCCCGACGAATTCTGTGACAGTGCAGATAGGGGGTGTTATTCGTGGGGTGCGATTAGGCTATAGCTATGAGATATACACCTCATCTATCAGTTTCGGCAATGGGAGCCATGAGTTGTTTATTGGTTATCAGACCGACATCAACTTGCATAAGAAAGGACGTAATCTCCATAAGAGTGTACGCATCCTGTAGAAAAAAGATAAAAGCAAAAAAAGAGTCAGATATGGAATATAGAATCATCAGAAATATGGAAAAGATTCTTGTGAAGGGCTGTAGGACCTCTCTCCTATTAGGAGTTTTATTCATACTGAGCAGCTGTTTCGGTGGGAAGATGGCCACTTCTGGCGGAGGTGAGGTGACAGGCGTGAGCGGTCGCGCGTTTGTGGAACCAACTCCCTATGGCATGACGTTGGTCAAGCGAGGTCATTTGAAGATGGGTATTGAGAAACAGGATTCGCTTTGGGGCAAGAAAACACCCGTGCGAGACATCTCTGTTGAAGGCTTCTGGATGGACGAGACGGAAGTCACTAATTCAAAATACCGTCAGTTTGTCAACTACGTTCGTGATTCTATTCTCCGAGAGCGTCTCTCAGAAATTGACGAGACCTACAAAACGGTAAAGACCGACAAGGATGGTGAAGAGATCGGTTCTTTCATCAATTGGAAGAAGGCGCTGCCAAGGCGTCCGAGTGAGGATGAGCAGGAGATTATCGACGGTATGTATGTTACCAATCCGGTAACAGGTGACAAGATGCTTGATTACCGTCAGTTAAACTACCGCTATGAGATCTACGACTATACGGCTGCTGCATTGCGTCGTAACCGGATCAATCCGCAGGAAAGGAATCTGAATACGGATATTGTTGTCAATCCAGACGAACAGGTTTGGATATCAAAGGATACTGCCTATATTGACGATGAAGGCCGCATTGTACGAGAGACCATCAACCGTCAGTTGACAGGTCCTTGGGATTTCCTGAATACTTATATTGTGAATGTCTTCCCGGATACGACTTGTTGGGTTAATGATTTCCCCAATGCCGATAACGAGATGTATATGCGCTATTATTTCTCGAACCCGGCTTATAATGACTATCCCGTTGTGGGTGTCACTTGGGAGCAGGCGAATGCCTTTTGCGCTTGGCGTACGGAGTATCTGTTAAAAGGCCTTGGACCCTCTGCGCGCTATGTGCAACGTTATCGTCTGCCGACAGAAGCAGAGTGGGAGTATGCTGCTCGTGGTAAAGATCAGAATGAGTTCCCGTGGGACAATGAGGATGTTGCAAGTGGCAAAGGCTGTTTCTTTGCCAATTTCAAGCCAGATGACGGAAATTATACCAAGGATGGTAATCTGATTACCAGCAAGGTCGGTATCTATGCTGCAAACAGCAACGGTCTTTACGATATGGCAGGTAATGTGGCTGAGTGGACGAGTACTATCTATACGGAGGCAGGCGTGGAGTCTATGAACGACATCAACCCTCAACTCAAGTACAATGCAGCGCCCGAAGATCCTTATCGTCTGAAAAAGAAAAGTGTGCGTGGTGGCTCCTGGAAAGACCCAGAGTCTTATATCCGTTCGGCATGGCGTTCCTCCGAGTATCAGAATCAGCCGCGTTCATATATAGGATTCCGTTGTGTGCGAAGTCTCGCGAATACTACGAGTGAGAAAATTAAAGTAAAAAGGTCAAAATAGAAAAGGATACGAGTGTATGACAATTTACAGTAAATACAATATTATTTACAGGCTACAGAAATGGATGGACAGCGTTGCTGGACAGACGTTTCTGAACTATGCCTACAGTTGGGGCGCCTCCATCGTGATATTAGGTACTCTCTTTAAGTTAACCCATTTGCCGGGAGCCAACTTTTTCCTGTTTTTGGGTATGGGTACTGAGGTGTTGGTATTCTTTATCTCAGCTTTTGACCGCCCCTTCGACAAGACAGCTGATGGGATGGAGTTAGATGTGCATATGACGTCAGAACCGAAAGAAGAACATGATGTGGAAGCCCGACAGTCACCCATTGTGATTGTCGGACAGTCGCCAGTTATGTCAGCCAGTCAGGCACCTGTGGTGGATACCGAAGCCATCTCGGCTGTATCTACGTCAGTGAGTACGGTGTCAGGCCTCTCAGGGGCTGTTGTGCCACCTGCGATCAATCCTGAGTTGGAACAGGCTACTTCCAGCTACGTCGATGAGCTGAAGCGCTTGACAGAGATGCTCTCCCGTGTTTCGGCTAAGAGCGAACGATTGGCTCATGACTCCGAAGAGATGGAAAATCTGAACCGTACTCTGACAGGAATCTGTAAGGTCTATGAAATGCAGTTGAAGAGTGCCAGTTCGCAAATAGGCACAATCGATGAAATCAATGAACAGACGCGAAAGATGGCAGAGCAGATTGTAGAGTTGAACAAGATCTATGCCCGTATGATAGAGGCGATGACCGCTAAGTTGAACGTATAGCAAAGATGGCAATCAAGAAAAGACCAGTATCCCCACGCCAGAAGATGATTAATCTGATGTATGTCGTCTTGATGGCAATGCTTGCGCTGAATGTCTCAACGGAAGTACTCAACGGCTTCTCTGTTGTGGAGGATAGTCTGAATCGTACCACAGGAGGCTCTATCAAAGAAAATCAGCTCGTCTATGATAACCTTGAGATGCAGATGCGTCTGAACCCGACAAAGACCCGAGAGTGGTATGAAAAAGCCAAAGAAGTCAGGCGTATCAGCGATTCCCTTTATAATTTCGCAGACGAACTCAAGTTGGCAATTGTCCAAGAGGCAGATGGTAAGGACGGACAAGTAGAGGATATCCGAAACAAGGAAGATCTGGAAGCGGCCAATCAAGTGATGCTTGCCCCAGGTCGAGGCAGAGGCCGGGAACTGTATATGGCTATCGGTTCGTTCCGACGTCGTATTATCAATATGACCTCTGATATGAGCAAGCAGCAGATTATCAGTGCGAACCTGTCTACGACTGTACCAGCCAAGGCTAAGGCCATGGGTAAGAACTGGCAGGAGTATATGTTTGAAGACATGCCTGCTGCCGCAGCTATTACATTGCTGTCGAAGTTGCAGAGTGATGTACGATATGCAGAGCGAGAGGCCCTCCATACGCTTGTTGAGAATATTGATGTGAAAGATATCCGTGTGAATGCCTTGAATGCTTTTGTCATTCCTAATTCTCAGACAGTCGTCAGGGGAGATCGTTTTTCGGCGCAGATCGTGATGGCAGCGGTCGATACGACCCAGGTCCCGGATATCTATATAGGGAACCAAAAGGTAAACCTGAGCAACGGTCTGTATGAGACAGTGTGTAACCGTACCGGCGATTTTACATTGTCGGGTTATATCGAGACCGTGAATGGTAGTGGTGATAAGATCAAACGTGACTTCAACCAGAAATACACGGTTGTTGATCCGAGTGCTACGGTTTCAGCCGACTTGATGAATATGCTATATGCCGGTTATAACAATCCCATCAGTGTGAGTGTGCCTGGTGTCCCGTTGAATAAGGTTCAGGCAACGATGACTAATGGCACGTTGCAGGCAGTCGGCCCAGGTCGGTATATTGCGCGACCATCAAAAGTCGGACAGGATGTAACAATCAGTGTGGTATCGACCAATACAGGGCGGCCACAGCAGATGGGACAGTATAAGTTCCGTGTGCGTAAGTTGCCTGATCCGACACCTTATATTGCTATGAAAGATGAGCATGGTAATCCAACACGTTACAAGGGTGGAGGCTTGGCGAAGTCACAATTGGTAGCCTCTGATGCGATTGGTGCAGCTATCGATGACGGTATCTTGGATATCGCGTTTCGTGTACAGAGTTTTGAAACTGTTTTTTTTGATAATATGGGTAATGCCGTGCCGATGGCCTCAGATGGAGCCAACTTCTCAGCGCGCCAGAAAGAGACTTTCCGCAAGTTGGCTCGTAACCGACGGTTCTACGTCTCGCGAGTGACAGTGGTTGGTCCTGATGGTCTGACGCGAACATTGCAGAACCCGATGGAAGTGATCGTAAAATAAAGAAGATATGAAGAAAGTTTTGGTCTTGATGATGATGGTCCTGGCCGTTGGTCAAGTAGTGGCCCAGCCAAAGAAGAGTCGTGTCCCTCAGTCAGAACAGCAGAAGAAAAAGAATCCTTCATCGGCGATGTCCATGAGGGCTCAGATATCATTTCCTACGGCACTTGAGATGCCAGAGGAGGTTGTGTGGCGAAGGGATATCTATCGCGAATTGGATTTGATGCAGGACGCCAATGCAGGACTTTATTATCCAGTAGAACCGCAGGGACGTCAGGTCAATTTGTTTACCTATATCTTTAAACTGGCCCAGAACGGTTATATACCAGTCTATGAATACCCTACCGATGGTAGTGATGTGCTCACGGATGAAACAAAGGTTCAGATGAAGACGATCCTTGACAATTATCATATTTTCTATGAGGAGCAGGATGGTAAGTTGAAAGTAGACAACACTGATATCCCTTCTGCAGAGGTTAAGAAGTTCTATTTGAAGGAATGTGCCTATTATGATCAGGCTAATTCCTCTTTCCATATCAAAGTTTTAGCTCTGTGTCCGGTGATGCTTCGGGATGATGACTTTGGGGGAGAGGCTACCCAATATCCTTTGTTTTGGGTAAAATATAGTGATGTGGAACCTTTCCTGAATCGCCAGACAGTGATGGCCAGCAATTTGAATAATGCGGCTACGGTATCGATGGATGACTATTTCACGTTGAATATGTATCGCGGTACTATTTATAAGACTACCAATGCGCAAGGTAAGACGTTGCTTCAGCTATGCGATGGCGATACTGAGAAAATGACTGCAGAACAAAAGCGCATAGAGCAAGAACTGCAGGATTTCCAGAAAAAAATATTTGGTGATCCAGCAAAGAAAGACTCGCTCGATAGTATAGCTAAGCTTGACGTGAAGCATGTGAAAAGTACGAAATCGTCAAGCAGGAGTTCCCGTCGAACAAAGGCTGGTAAGTCTAATAACTACAGTTCGTCCAAGAGCTCAGCCAGTGGTTCTGCTCGTGTCACTGTTCGTCGTCAGCGCCATTAGGTCATATAAAAAAACTCATATAAAATTTGTTTTTTTACGTTCTTAGTCGTACCTTTGCACCAGTATTACTCATTAAACTGGAAAAGATATGAAAAAGATTGTTTCGTTGGTGGTACTTATGTCTGCCTTGACTTTATCAATGCAGGCTCAAGGTGTTAAGTTTGGACTGAAGGGTGGCTTGAATATTACCAAGATGTCACTGAACAGGGATGTCATCAAGTCAGATAACCAGACAGGATTCTATATCGGTCCGACCGTGAAGATTTCATTGCCCTTAGGTTGGGGCGTAGATATTGCAGCGCTCTATGACCAGCGTACAGCTGATGTCAAGGTCGGAACTCCAGATGCTACTGTCGCGAGTCAGACTATTTCTCCTTCAAACGCGGCGGCTTCAGCACCGGGTTCTGAAAAGATTACTCAGAAGACATTGAACATTCCTGTCAACCTCCGTTATAACATTGGTATTGGTGGTTCCGCCGGCATTTATCTGGCTGCTGGTCCCCAATTTGGTTTCCCCGTAGGTGACAAGGTGTATAATACCAAGGTCGGTGAGTATCGTCTGAAGGATGCTAATCTAAGTTTTAACTTCGGTGCTGGTGTTTATCTGCTGAAGCACCTGGAGGTTGGCTTTGCCTACAACCTTGCCGCTGGTAAGTCTGGTGAGTTCAGTGGCTGGAATGATGTAGATACACATAATAACGCCTGGCAGATTGGAGCTGCCGTTTATTTCTAAACCGACTTGTTTGCCGATGTTATACTACCTTTGCCGCTCGACGGCATGTTCACCTATTCCGTTCCTTCATCGTTGGAAGAACAGGTGCAGAGGGGGGTGCGGGTTCTTGTTCCATTAGGTAGGAACAAAACCTACGTCGGCATTGTTTCTGAGAAGCATCATCGGGCACCTGAAGGATATCAGACGAAGGATATCCTGCAGGTGCTCGACGTTACACCTATCTTGTTAGACAGCCAACTAAGGCTTTGGCATTGGATAGCAGATTACTACATGTCGCCTATTGGTGAGGTGTATAAGGCTGCTTTGCCATCAGGACTGAAAGCGGAAGATGGTTTTCGACCAAAGACGGAGACCTATATCACGTTGGCGCCCCAATTCCGGAATGAGCAGACACTCCATGTGGCCTTGAATATGCTGCATCGAGCTGATAAACAGCTAGCGGCTTTGATTGATTATCTGGCACTGTCGCATTGGGATAGTGTAGAGGGAAGTGTCTGCCGAGAGACTGTTGTGGAGATTACACGTGACGAGCTGTTGAATGCAGGTCATAGTCTTCCGACTGTTAATGCCCTCGTTAAGCGAGGCCTCCTTGAGGTCTATGAGCGCGAAGTCGGACGGTTGAATCATGGTGGAGAACCCCATTTAGAGAAGATCAGGCCATTGAGTGATGTACAGCAAGACGCCTTTAACAAGATACAATTCTCTTTCTTGGGGAAGAATGTCACGTTGCTCCATGGGGTTACCTCAAGTGGTAAAACGGAGATATATATCCATCTGATCCGTCAGGCACTGGAAAAGAAACAGCAAGTGTTGTATCTTTTGCCAGAGATTGCTTTGACGGTTCAGATCATGCAGCGGTTGCAACATGTGTTTGGTAATCGGCTCGGCATCTATCACAGCAAGTATTCCGATGCAGAGCGAGTGGAGATATGGCAGAAGCAACTCTCGAAGAATCCATATGACGTCATCTTAGGTGCACGTAGTGCAGTATTCTTGCCTTTTCAGAATCTTGGTCTGGTAATTGTCGATGAGGAGCATGAAACCAGCTATAAGCAACAGGATCCGATGCCGCGCTATCATGCTCGCTCGACAGCGATTGTCCTTGCGCAGATGTTTGGTGCAAAGACGCTTTTAGGTACTGCAACGCCCTCGGTTGAGACCTACTATAATGCGAAGACCGGGAAGTATGGACTGGTTGAACTCTTCCAGCGCTATAAAGGCATTGAACTGCCAGAGATACAGGTCGTAGATGTCAAGGACCTGCAACACCGCAAGATGATGAATGGTCCTTTCTCACCTTATTTATTAAATAAAGTACGTGAAGCACTTGAACATGGAGAGCAGGCTATCCTTTTCCAAAACAGACGAGGGTATGCGCCAGTGATTGAGTGTAAACAGTGCGGCTGGGTACCCCATTGCCAGCACTGTGATGTCAGTCTGACGCTTCACCGTAATCTGAATCAGTTGACCTGTCATTATTGTGGTTATACCTATCAGGTACCTACGGAGTGTCCCGCCTGTGGCTGTCATGAACTGCGTACAAAAGGCTATGGCACGGAGAAGGTAGAGGCTGAGGTGCAGGACATTTTCCCTGAAGCCCGTATTGCGCGGATGGACCTTGATACCACCAGAAGTCGCAGTGCTTACGAACGTATCATCAGCGATTTCGCTTCTGGACGTACTAACCTGCTCATCGGTACCCAGATGATCTCTAAGGGACTTGATTTCGATAAGGTCAGTGTCGTAGGTATCCTGAATGCAGATTCGATGTTGAACTACCCAGATTTTCGAGCGTATGAACATGCTTTCATGATGATGGCCCAGGTAAGTGGTAGGGCGGGGCGGAAAGGTAAGCGGGGACTGGTGGTTCTACAGACTAAGAGTCCCGATTTACCAATCATTCAGCAAGTGGTGCGCAATGACTATGCCGCGCATTATCAGTCATTGATTGCCGAGCGTCAGCAATTCCATTATCCGCCGTATTACCGTCTTGTGTATGTCTATTTGAAACACAAGCAGGATTGGGTCGTAGATACTGCTGCTGCCGAGATGGCGAGTCGTCTGCGCCAGTGGTTTGGTGCTCGTTTGTTGGGACCAGACAAACCGGCTGTCGCCAAGGTGAAGTCGCTTTCTATCCGTAAGCTCGTTCTGAAACTCGAACTTGGAATCAATATGGGAGATGTCCGCAAATACTTAGCGCTTGCCCAGCAGCAGATGCTACAAGACAAGCGCTATGTATCATTGCAAATCTACTATGATGTAGATCCGCTGTAAGAATCTCTTTAGAAGTTCAACTCGCAACCAATACCCAGGACTCGGTTTGTACGAGTGAAAGTGTCGCTGATAAGCGGTTCTGTAGAGGTAACGCGCTTATAGTCGTCGTAGTTTGTCTGGAAATAGGCAGCCTTCAGTGTAACCATATCGGAAGCCTTGTAGTTGAAGCCGAAGCCGAAACTCATGCTGTTCACAACGAACGACATATCATTCATATAGGCATCTGTAAGCTGATAGCGAGTAACTTGGGTACCAGCAGAGATGGTGAGTTTGTCTGTGACGTCCCACTCAGCACCGCCCAGATACTCGTTCGTACCGCCGTCAAGCAGTTCCTGGGAGTTGTTGTACCATTTCACATTAGTGTCATAGAAGTGATGATAACCAAGGTTTACGCGTACGTCGTCGGTGATGTTCCACATGGCACCTAGGGCAAGCTGTGCAGGTGAGTCTTCGTCGATTTTCTCGCCGTCACGGAATTTGTTGACAGCCGGAATCTCACTGGCCTTGTTGACTGTTGACTCATTGTGCATCTGAATCTGTGTCTTGAACTCGTACTTGGCAGCGAAGTTGAACTGGCCAACGCGCCAGTCTACACCAATTACAGGTGCTACGCCTACACTCCATTGGTTACAAAGCAGGTTCACGCCCTCTGAATATTTCTGAAGGTTAGCCAGGTTGGCATTTGTGCCTTGCAGGGTGGCTGCTGAGCCTTCGAGCTGTGCCTTCATCGCAGCCAATTCTGCATACTGAGGGGCTGCCGTAGCACCTGCAGCTTCATACTGGGCCATACCAGCGTTTACCTGCTCCAGACTACTGTTGACATAGCTGATTCCACCATCAACCATTGCTGTAGCCGACTGGAGGAAACTGCCGAAGTCCTGATAGCCGCCAGCAGTCTTTACCATGATGTTACTGATCTTTGCCTTATAGGTAGCCATTCCGTAGAGTATGCGCATACCACCATATACTGCGAGGTCGGGTGTAATCTTATAGGCTGCACCGAGCTGGAAACCGAAATAATACTGGCGCCCCTGCATATAGCCATCCATGTCATAGCCGCTTACACCAGGAGCAGGCTGGCCAAGTGCAGTAGCGATTTGGTCGAGACCTCTCAGCTGGCTGGCAATGCCACCTACTACGCTTTCGAAAGAACCGAGACCTTCTGAGAACTCACAGCTGCCACCACCACCAGGGATGGAGAAATTAAACTGTACGCTCCACTTACCTTTATTATAGGCACCTTGTAGCGAAGGAAGAAACGGTGCGTCGGCGACGCCTTCAAAAGTCTTTGTAGATTCCCCGTTATTCTTACGACCTAATGCAAATACTGGATTGGTACTGGTAATCGTACGTGTCTGATGGGCGTATTGCCAGTTGAAACCGATATGGAGACCTTCGGGAAGGAAGGCGACACCTGCGGGGTTAGAATAAACGCCGTCGAGGCCGATGGCGGCATCACGGGCTGGATTCCTTAAGAAGTCAATACTCTGGTTTGTGTTTGTTAAAATACCGCCAGCCGTTGCTGTGGTTGTTGCCGCCAGCATCGCGCCGGTAAGCACTGCATAGAGTTTTTTCATATCCTTAAACATCTTTTTGCTAAAAATCGGCTGCAAAGGTATATTTATTGTTCCGTATTCGGCTGTTTGCGCACACAGAATTAACAACCATTAACTATTTATAGGGATTTTCCTGCACAAAAATGCCCATTTGTGCAAGTTTTTATTGCACAAATGGGGTGTGATGTGTGCAGTCTTTCGGCTACTTTTTCAGTTCTGGATAGCTAAGGCGTGTGTGGTAAATAGTCTTCAACTTTTCAATCAGCACAGTCTTGGCATAGGCGATATCACGGAAAGTGATAGGACAGTCTTTGAAATATCCTTCTGCTACTTGTGCATCAATCAACTTATTGACGAGTTCGCGTATAGTCTTTTCCGTATAATCAGGAAGTGAACGTGAGGCCGCCTCTACGGTATCGGCCATCATGAGGATTGCTTGTTCTTTTGTGAATGGATTCGGTCCTGGATAAGTGAAGAGCAGCTCGTCGACATCTTCGTTTGGATGTGTGTTCTTGTATTGTATATAGAAGAACTTTGTCTTTCCAAGTCCATGATGAGTGGAGATGAAATCCCTGATCGTGTTTGGCAAGTTGTATTTTTCTGCCAGTTTGACCCCTTCCGTCACGTGGCTGATAATCATTTGGGCACTATCGATGGCACCGAGTTTCTCATGGGGGTTAACGCCAGACTGGTTCTCTGTGAAATAGACCGGATTCATCATCTTGCCGATATCATGGTAGAGGGCACCAGTACGTACTAACTGACTCTTGGCTCCGATTTTGTTGGCTATCTCTGCAGCAAGATTGCCGACCTGAATAGAGTGCTGGAAGGTGCCTGGTGCCACCTCGCTCATCTTCCTGAGCAGTGTCTTATTCATGTCCGACAACTCAATCAGGGTGATGTTCGAAGTGAAGCCAAATGTTTTTTCTATCAGGTAGAGTAGGGGGTATGAGCAGAACAGCAGGATGCCGTTGATAACGATGTAATTGTATTCGCTGAGGCTGAGTTTCAGAATGTCACTATTGCGGATCCACTCAAGTGAGAGATTGGCTAGTGCTGAGGCGAATGTTACGAATACGGCAGTCCAGAAAAGTTGTGAACGACTTGACAGTTCTCTGAGTGAGAAGATAGCGGTCAAGCCAGCTACGGTTTCTACGCAGATGAATTCCAGTGGGTGCTGTAGAATACAGGCACAGATGGTAATCATAGTAAAATGTGCCATAAACGCTGTGCGTGAGTCCATGAAGACCCGGATGAAGATGGGAACCATTGCAAATGGGACTATATAGACGTGAAGCACACTGTGCTCGACCATCAGTGAGGCTATTACGGTGAAGAGCACTATTAAAGAATAGAGCATGGCAGTAGATCTGCCCTTCTCGAAATAGTCTTTGCGGAACAGAGTCAGATAGATGGTGAAACAGCTAATGAGAATCATTACGTAGAGAACTTGTCCCATGATGACAAGGCTGAGCCCCTTTTTACCTTCTTCTCGGCGTTCGGTCTCTTTCTTGTACGACATCAAGATGTTGTATGTCTTCTTGTCGACGATATCGCCTCTATCGACAATCTTCTGTCCTCGCTGTACGATACCGCTTGCCAGAGCAATGCTGTTGCGCAGTTCGTTGAGGCTGGCCTCACTACGCTCCTTGTCATAGGTTAAGTTAGAGGAGATATAGTCATTGAGATTGCATTTCTGTAGGATGTCTTTGTGCTTGGCCAGTGATTCGTCCTGGAATATTTGCTCATAAGCCGATGCTACCGAATAGAGATTGCTAATGGCTGCGCTGGCAGCATCCTTACCATTGATGATCCTGATCATGCGGGAACTGTCTTGATGCAGCCGCGTAAAGTCTGTGTTGTTCATGATGCCCTTTCCATAGAGCTCCCTCAGACGGTTTGCTACGATGCTCAGGTAGTCGTCTGTAAGGCCTGGAATGCCTTTGTTGTAGTCCTTGTAGAATTGTCTGATATGTTTGCCAGCAATCTCACTGTTCATGATAAAGTAAGGTTCATATTGCCTCATCATGCTATCGCGTTCGGCCTTTACGACATCGTCGCTCTTATAAATCGGAAAATCGAATGGTGCACTTAGCTCTGTGTAGACCCACGGCTTTCCTCGCTCGATCTTGAAGTTCGTTGTGCTATTACGTGGCATCAGCCATACAATGATGGCCGTAGTGACAAGGACGAGGCCTATGCGGGTAAGAATATCACGCCATTGGAGGTCGTTTTTGATATTGAAACTGCTCATTTTCCTATATTTTATGCTTTTATGGATGCAAAAATACAAAAAACTCTCAACTTTCACCCCACAACTCTTAACTTTTTTGTATCTTTGCAACCAAATTATTAGAAAACAATGTCAGAAAGAAGAGTAAGAGTACGCTTTGCACCCAGTCCAACGGGTGCGTTACATATCGGTGGTGTCCGCACCGCCCTGTATAATTATCTGTTTGCTAAGCAGCATGGTGGTGATCTGGTGTTCCGCATTGAGGACACAGATTCCAACCGTTTCGTGCCAGGGGCAGAGGAGTATATCATTGAGTCTTTCAAATGGTTGGGGATCAAGTTCGACGAGGGCGTCAGCTTCGGAGGTGACAAGGGACCGTATCGCCAGAGTGAACGCCGTGATATCTATAAGAAATATGTGAAGCAGTTATTGGACGCAGGCAAGGCCTATATTGCCTTCGATACTCCTGAGGAACTGGATGTCAAGCGCCAGGAGATACAGAACTTCCAATACGACTGCCATACGCGCAGTCAGATGCGCAACTCCCTGACTCTACCTAAAGAGGAAGTAGAGCAGATGATAGCTGATGGCAAGCAGTATGTGGTTCGTTTTAAGATCGATGCCGGGCAGGAAATACTTGTCAACGATCTGATTCGTGGTGAAGTGCGTGTGAAGAGTGACATCCTTGACGACAAGGTGCTCTATAAGAGTGCTGACGAGCTGCCTACTTATCATTTGGCGAATATCGTGGACGATCACTTGATGGAGATCTCTCATGTGATTCGTGGTGAAGAGTGGTTGCCGAGTGCACCTTTGCACGTGCTGCTTTATCAGGCTTTCGGCTGGGAGGATACCATGCCTCAGTTTGCGCATCTGCCCCTGCTGCTTAAGCCCGATGGCAAAGGTAAGCTCTCAAAGCGTGATGGTGACCGTCTGGGCTTCCCTGTATTCCCGCTGGAGTGGCACGATCCTAAGACTGGTGAGGTCAGTCGCGGCTATCGTGAGGATGGCTACTTCCCTGAAGCTGTCATTAACTTCTTGGCTTTGCTGGGCTGGAATCCTGGTACTGAGCAGGAGCTCTTCACATTGGATGAACTGGTGCCTTTGTTTGATATCTCCAAGTGTTCGAAGGCAGGTGCCAAGTTTGCTTACGACAAGGGTATCTGGTTTAACCATGAATATATCTTGAAGAAGTCTGCTGAGGAAATTGCGGCCTTGTTCTATCCTATTGTGAAGGAGCATTGTCCGGATGAGACGTTGGAGCGTGTGACGATGGTGACAGCTATGATGAAAGATCGTGTATCGTTTGTCAAGGAACTGTGGCCTCTTTGTTCGTTCTTCTTCGTGGCTCCGACTGAGTATGATGAGAAGACTGCCAAGAAACGTTGGAAGGAAGACTCGGCTCAGCAGCTGACAGAACTTATCAGCGTGCTGGAAGGCATCGACGACTTCTCTCTGGAGAACCAGGAGCAAATCGTACATGCCTGGATAGAACAGAAAGAGTATAAGCTCGGCAACATCATGAATGCTTGGCGCCTGACACTGGTTGGTGAGGGTAAAGGCCCGGGCATGTTCGATATCTCGGCTTTCCTCGGTAAGGAGGAGACGATTGCAAGAATGAAACGTGCAATAGAAGTGCTTGGCTAATGTTTTACAACCTGATCATTTACCTCTATCTCTTGGGCGTGGCTATATATAGCCGTTTCAACGAGAAGGTCCGCAAGATGTGGCGCGGTGAGCGCGAAGCCTTTAAGATATTAAGGGAGAAGGTCGATCCCCAAGCGAAGTATGTGTGGTTTCATGCTGCCTCGTTAGGCGAGTTTGAACAGGGGCGCCCTCTGATGGAACAGTTGCGTCGCGAACATCCGGAGTATAAGATTTTGTTGACCTTCTTCTCGCCTTCAGGCTATGAGGTTCGCAAGAACTACGAAGGAGCTGATATCATCTGCTACCTGCCGTTGGATACGATTACCAACGCCCGTCGTTTTCTGCGTACCATCCGTCCTGTGATGGCTTTCTTTATCAAGTATGAGTTCTGGTACAATTACCTGCATATCCTGAAGCATCGTGGGGTGCCTGTCTATTCAGTGTCGAGCATCTTCCGTCCAGAACAGGTGTTCTTCAAGTGGTATGGCCGCCAGTATGGTCGCGTACTGAACTGTTTTACCCATTTCTTTGTGCAAAACGAGATGAGTAAGGAGTTGCTGGCTAAGATAGGTATCACGGCTGTGTCGGTTGTCGGCGATACTCGTTTCGATCGCGTACTCCAGATTAAGGAGGCTGCCAAGCAGTTGCAGATTGTGGAGACGTTTAAACAGGATGTCAATGTCTTCGTTGCAGGTTCATCATGGCCGCCAGACGAGGAGATCTTCATACCTTACTTTAATGACCATAGAGACTGGAAGCTGATTATCGCTCCCCATGTCATTGGTGAGGATCATCTCAAGCAGATAGAGAAACTGTTGGAGGGGCGACGTGTCGTGCGCTACACCGCAGCCAAGGATGAAGAGGAGATCAGCAAGGCTGATGTTCTTATCATCGACTGTTTTGGTCTGTTGTCAAGTATCTATCACTATGGTGAGATCGCCTATGTAGGTGGTGGCTTCGGTGTGGGTATCCATAACGTGCTTGAAGCTGCGGTTTGGGATGTGCCAGTGTTCTTTGGCCCCAATAACCAGAAGTTCCAGGAAGCTCAGGGCCTGAAGGCTGTTGGTGGAGGTATAGACTTCCAGACCTACGAACAGTTTGCCAGCCAGATGGATTTGTTCCTGTCGGATAAGGAGAAACTGAAGGTTGCAGGTGAGAGTGCTGGCCGGTTTGTGCAGAGTCTGGCTGGGGCGACAGGGAAAGTCTTATCCCATGTGAAGCTATAGCTAATCGGGTTGGCAAACGCCAACCTGATTGTGATTTTGCCCTATAATTACTAAACGGATGAAATATATGTGGATGATTGTGTTCTGGGTATTGCCGTTGGTCGCTATTGTCTATCTGGCATGGCATATATGGATGATTCTGCCCTTTTCTGGCTGGTGGAAGACGGCCATCATCGTGCTGGGTGTTTGCAGTTTCCTGCTCTTGTTCCTCTCTGTGGCGAGAAAGTTCGATACACTACCTTTGTCGCTGGCGCAATGGTCGTATGAGATTGGTACATCATCAATCATGGTGATGCTTTATCTGGTGATGCTCTTCTTGGTGCTCGACCTTGGACGGCTGATGCATCTCGTGCCACGTTCGCTGGTATACCATAACTGGCAGTCAGCCCTCGCCATCTTTGTCATGATATTCGGCATCTTCCTCTATGGCAACCTCCATTATAAGAATAAGGTACGTGTGCCCTTAGAGCTAAATTCGTCAAAGCCGCTTCCTCGCGAATATCGGGCTGTGATGCTCTCCGACCTCCATCTGGGCTATCATAACCCTCGTCAGGAATTTGCACGCTGGGTGGATATGATCAATGCAGAGAAGCCAGACTTCATCCTGGTAGCTGGCGATATCATCGATGGCAGCTTGCGGCCTTTGCTTGAGGAAAAGGTGGCTGAGGAGTTTCATCGGCTGGAGGCACCCGTCTATGCCTGTTTGGGCAATCATGAATACTATGCAGGCGAACCGCAGGCTCAGCAGTTTTATAAAGATGCCGGCATCCACTTGCTGATTGATGAGGCTGCCACCATTGATAGCAGTATCGTCATCGTCGGGCGTGATGACCGCACCAACATGCGGCGTAAGCCCGTCAAGGATCTCGTCAACGGATTGGTGAATGTCCAATCTCCCTACATCATCGTCCTCGATCATCAGCCCTACAATCTGGACCGTTCAGAAGCTGCTGGTGTTGACTTCCAACTCAGCGGCCACACTCATCGTGGACAGGTATGGCCCATCTCCTGGATTACTGATCATATCTATGAATGTTCGTGGGGCAGTCATCAGCGTGGCTCCACTCAGTATTATGTCTCCTCGGGCATCGGCATTTGGGGAGGCAAGTTCCGCATCGGCACCCAGAGCGAGTACGTCGTTGCCACTATCAGATAGATGATTTATCCTCTTCGAGGTAGAATTTGGAGTAGGCCACGTAGTGTTCTGCGTTGTCGGTCTGTCCTGGGCGTACGGGCTTAATGTACTTCGCTGGTACTCCTCCCCAGATCTCACCAGCGGGAATCTTTGTGTTCTGAAGCACAAGTGCGCCCGCAGCAACGATAGCACCTTCACCAATCTCGCAGCCATCGAGGAGGGTAGAGCCCATACCTATCAAGGCATGATCGTGGATGGTGCAGGCGTGGACAGTAACATTATGTCCGATTGTGACGTAGTTGCCGATATGAGTTGGGCCCGTTTCGTGGGTGACGTGTACGCACGAGCCGTCCTGGACGTTCGTGCAGTTGCCGATAGTGATGGGAGCTACGTCGCCACGCACGACGGCATTGAACCATATTGAGCATTCATCGCCCATGGTTACATCCCCTACAATTGTTGCGTTCTCGCTGAAATAACAGTCCTTGCCCCACTTGGGCGAGAGACCTCTATAACTCTTGATTAATGCCATAATGGGGACAAAGGTACGAAAAAATTTGGAGATTAAGAAACTTATTGCTACTTTTGCAGAAACAAAAGCAAAAAGGAATAGTATGAACGAGAATGAAAAGCAGGAAAGACTGCAGATTGAGTTGCCGCAGAATGTGGCGCAGGGAGAGTATGCCAATTTCGCAATCATAACGCATGGATCAAGCGACTTCGTGGTGGATTTCGCCCGTGTCCTGCCAGGCGTTTCAAAGGCTCAGGTTTGCAGCCGCATTATCCTGGCTCCAGAACATGCCAAGCGCTTGCTCGGTGCGCTTCAGGAGAATGTCATGCGCTATGAGAAGGAGTTCGGCACGATCAAGATTCCCAGTCATGAGCCAAGTACGATATCCCCCTTCGATATTCCGGAAGGGGAAGCATAGCTCTATTCAGAGAAGATGCGTTTGATAGCGGCATCAAAAAAATCTCGCCCCCACATGGGAGCGAGACTTTTTTATTTTTGCAAGTGTGATCCTTTCTCGGTTTAGAGGTTTGGATTGATCTTGCTCCACTCAGAGATGGGAGGAACGATGTTCAGCGTAACGAGCTCGTCGCGCATCTTGCAGAGGTGCTCGTAGCTCTGATCCAGCTTGGCGTTCTCCTCGGCTGTACCCTGAGGAACCTCGTACTTAGCACCCTCGGCCGTCATGGTGGTCTTCATAGCCATCATGATGTGGTCGTACTTGTCGGTCTTCACGTAGGTACCAACGGGGAAGCGGAATGGCTCACCACCCATAGCGGCACGAATCATCTCGACAGAGAGGTAAGAGGGGCTCTGGAAAGAGCTGCGTCCGCGAAGCTCGATGATCTTGGCACCACCCTTGGTGACATCGACCTTCATCTGCTCCCACTCCTCAGCAGGGAACTCTGCAGTGCCGATGATATCGGTCAGCTTGCGACCTGCAATCTCTACGTGGCTGCCAAAGACGGCCATCTGCTCTCCGTGACCACCGTAGGTAGCGCAACCCTTGATCTGATTCTGCATCACACCGAACTTCTTGGCCAGTGCGCTCTGCAGACGAGTGGTATCAAGACCTGCGAGGGTTGTAACCTGACCAGGCTTCAGACCAGAGTAGAGCAGGGTTACCAGACCGGTAAGGTCGGCGGGGTTGAAGATGATCACGACGTGCTTCACATCGGGGCAGAACTTCTTGATGTTCTGGCCAAGCTCCTCTGCAATCTTGCAGTTGCCAGCGAGCAGATCCTCACGGGTCATGCCAGCCTTACGGGGAGCACCACCAGAAGAGATGATGTACTTAGCACCCTTGAATGCCTCTTCAGCATCGGTGGTGGCAACGATGTTCACATCATCGAAGCCGCTCTGGCGCATCTCCTCGGCAACACCCTCTGGAGAGAATACATCGTAAAGACAAATTTCACTTGTCAGACCCATCATCAGGGCAGACTGGGCCATGTTTGAACCAATCATTCCGGCTGCGCCGACGATGGTTAACTTTTCATTTGTTAAGAATGCCATAATTGTATGATTATAATTTGTAAGTTGTATCAAAAAGTGCTGCAAAGATACACAAAAAAAACTTATCTTTCACCTCTTTTAATATTAATCTGTGTTAATCATCTTAATTTGTGCCCAAAACGTTGTATCTTTGTAAACTGGAAATAGCAAATGATGAATGCTTAAGAACCTATAAATTGTTATGAACGAAATCAATCAACGAATAGAAGACCTACGGGAATTGATGCGCCGCGAACATCTCGCAGCCTGTATCTTCCCAAGTACTGACCCCCATCAGGGCGAATATATCCCCGACCATTGGAAGGGGCGTGAGTTTATCTCTGGCTTTAACGGCTCTGCGGGAACGGCTGTCATCACGCTCCACTCTGCCGCTCTTTGGACGGACTCCCGCTATTTTATTGCTGCAGCAGAACAGCTGAAAGGTACTGAATACCAGCTGATGAAACTGAAGATAGAGGGCACGCCTACCATCGCCGAGTGGCTGGGGAGAGAGTGCGGTGCCGGCGCTGAGGTGTGCATCGACGGTTGGTGCAGTTCTGCCAGCGCGGTGAGGGAATTGATAGCCGATCTGCGCCATGAAGGTGGAATCACTGTGCGTACGAATCTTGACCCGCTGAGACAGATATGGCGTAACCGTCCTGTGATACCCGAGAATCCTGTAGAGATATATCCTCTGAAGTATGCAGGTGAGCCTGCGCGCGGAAAAATGACCCGTATCCGTGAGGCGCTCCGTCAGCTTCATGCCGACGGGATGCTGATGGCAGCCCTCGACGATATTGCCTGGACCCTGAACCTGCGCGGTACCGACGTGCATTGCAATCCTGTGTTCGTGGCCTATCTGCTGATTTCTTCCAAAGATGTCACGCTGTTCGTCAATCAGGCGAAACTGACGGCAGAAGTATCTGACTATCTGAAGAGCGAAGGCATCCAGGTGGAGGACTATGAGCAGGTGGAGAACGGCTTGAAGCAGTACTTCGAGTACAATATCCTGCTCGACCCTGACGAGGTGAACTACCGACTCTATGAGATTGTGAAAAACAAGGGGCGCCTGAACGATCTTCCCAAGACCGAGATCGTGGAGGAAGAGTCGCCCGTCAAGCGGATGAAGACCATCAAAAACGAGACGGAGATAGCGGGTTTTAGGTCGGCGATGCTGAAAGACGGCATCGCAACGACTAAATTCCTCTGTTGGCTCTCCGGCTATATCGGGAAATCTGAGATCTCAGAACTGACAGAGATTGCCATCGACCAGAAACTCACGTCGTTGCGCGCTGAGCAGCCGCTCTATCGTGACATCTCTTTCGATACCATCGCCGGATACGGCGCTCATGCTGCCATCGTGCACTATGAGGCTACGCCAGAGACGGATATCCCCTTGCAGCCCAAGGGCATGCTGTTGCTCGACAGTGGTGCGCAGTATCTCGACGGCACGACGGATATCACCCGTACCATCGCCCTCGGACCGCTGACGGAGGAAGAGAAGAAGATTTACACCCTCGTGCTCAAAGGTCATATCCAGATAGAACTCTGTAAGTTCCCCAGTGGCGCAAGTGGCACGCAAATCGACATCCTGGCACGCAAGGATATGTGGCGCGAAGGACTGAACTATCTGCACGGCACGGGTCACGGCGTAGGCACTTATCTCAACGTCCACGAGGGGCCCCATCAGTTCCGAATGGAGTGGAAACCCGCCCCGCTGGTGGCAGGCATGACCATCACTGACGAACCAGGCATCTATCTGCCAGACCGTTGTGGCGCCCGCACGGAGAACACCCTGTTAATCGTGCCCTATAAGGAAACAGAGTTCGGCCGATTCCTGCAGTTCGAGTCGCTCACGCTCTGTCCCATCGACAAGGCTCCCATCGTTCGCGAGATGATGCTGCCTGAGGAGATTCAGTGGCTCAACGATTATCACCAGCGTGTCTTCGACGCCCTCTCGCCCCATCTGAATCCCGATGAGGTTGAGTGGCTCCGCACAGCCAGCGAGGCGATATAAGAATGAGCCCAAACCACCATCTGAAGTGATTTGGGCTCTTTTCTGTTAGCATTTCTGCCAGAGGTTAGTATCCGTCTTTTTGATTTTCCCTTCCTTCACCCAGCGATAGATGATAGTTTTTACCACTGGCGACTCTCCGTTGCCGAGACGCAGGTTCACAAAATCTTCTTTCGTGAACTCCTTAGGCAGGGCATCCAGATAGCGGATATTGCCCTTTGAAGCCTGAATACTCAGCGTGCCATTGTGGAGGGCATCGATCTTGTCGCCATAGATCTGCAACTGATAGTGAAGGCAGCGTTCAGCATACCAGAGTGCAAATTTGATGGCGCGCTCTGTCTCCTTGTGGCCTTCGAGCAGATAGGCGATGATGCCAGCACGGAAACCGTTGAGGGCTGCTCGGCGACGGAGCACATCGAGTGAGTAACGCAGCGTCTGTAGATACTCCTGGCGCTTCCCTTCGTCCCAATCTTCGATGGCCTTGTTGATGAGAGGCAGTTCGACCTCGCCTTCTTCGTCCATCAAACAAAGGCACATGCGCTTCACCTTCTCTTCTTCATCTTTTGTCCACATTTTGAACTTAGGCATCTTGGCTCCCACCATATCTGGCAGCACCACAGGCGTTACTCGGCTCACCAGTCCGCTCTCGGCATCAGCAAAGAAAGCTCGGCACTTGTTGGGCGTACCGCACATTACCATATTGTAGTAGAGCGTGACCTTGCCAGAGAATGAGTCCTTTGAGATGCGATGCTGACCCCAGGGCTTGTTGTCGTAGGCCAGTCGGAAGAGGTCGTTCTTCTCTGTCCACGCACCACCCTTGTTGTTCTTCAGCACCGTCTCAATCTCAGGAGCATAGGTGAAGAGATGCTTGCCTTTCGCATAGAGGGCACGTTCGAGGAAGGCCGACACACCGATGTTGGGTTCGAGGATACGAATCTGAGAACACGGATTCTCCACCTCCTCACCATTCTTCTTGGCCAGCGAATAGGCAATCTCCTTCTGCCATTCCACCTCGTCCTGCTTGATGATGGGATCCATCAGCAGCTCGAACTCATTATCGACAAACGACTTACCAGTGGCCTGAGGCGCCTCGATATCCACGATGAAGCTGGGAGAGTTCAGCTTTCCGTCGCGATACTTGGCTCGGATGCCGGTAGCCAGCGTGCCCAGCATGGGCATTGCCGCGATGAGCGTAGCCTCCTTAAACTCTTCTGGAGCGTGGTCTGAGAGATCCTGAAGGAGGTCGGGCAGCTCGTTTTCGACTGGTGTGACAATCGCATCATCGACACTTTCAGAGCTGGTCTCCTGTGCGGCTCCCAGCGATGCCAGCACCTCTTTCATCTGCGAAGGCATCTCAGAAGGGCGTGTACTGCCAACAGCACTCTTGATGGTTGAAAGCACCTCATGATCAGAGAGTCCCCAATGAGGCAGAATCTGGAAAAGCTTCTGCTCGTTGAAGTCACAGATGAATCGCAGATAGCGGCTCATCGTGTAGAGCGCCATATTGCGCTCGCCCTCGGCTGGAGCATCGCCATAACCAAGCTTCCAAAGCAGCGATTGCACGATTTTCTCGTAGGCGATGCCCTTGTAGGTCATTGAGCATTCACCATTCACCATTGAGCACTCTTCATTGACAGATGTCTGTGCCACCTTAGCGACAACAGGCTGAGCGTAGAGTTTCTTCTGTTCCTCAGTGAGAGGTTCGAAGACGATGGGGTCGAGCAACTTCACGTACTGCTCTGAGACCATGAAACAGCAACGGGCTAAGTCCGTCACGTGCGAGTCATAACTGACACCCAGCCGACTCGCCAGTTTCTGGATGTCCTCCTCGATAGAAAGTCCTGGTGTGCGCCAAGCCCAGATGTGAGTACCACCGCCTGCACTCTCCGCGAAGTACACGATGCGGAATGCCTCAATGAGGTTCTCCTCGCGTACCTTCTTCCAAAGCGCATCCGTCAAGCCCTTCTCGTCGATGTCGAGGAAGTAGAGTCCTGAGGCTTCAGCATCTTCGGCCTTGCGCGTACCATTGTTAAAACACTCTGCAAGAGGCAGCCATACGGGCAGTTCCTTCTTGCGATCCAGATTGTTGTTCTGCTTCACGTCTGTGAGGATCTCCTCTACGTGATTCTTCGCCAGCAGTTGACGATAAGCAGCCATGCTCGCCTTGCGAGGCTTGCCGCTAAATGAGTTTGCCATCATTATCATAGCGATGGCAAATTTCGGAAGGGTGATTGCACCTTCCAGCTGGGAAAAATCTCAGTAGAGTGCAATCAGTTCTTTTGATGAGCTAACTTATTGTATTTCTGCAAGATATGGCTGAGTATTTTTTGCAATTTCTGTGTTTCGTCTTTCATTCCCTCCTGGATGTTCTTCCTGTAAGTGCCAGTATGGCTCTTGTTGGTCAGTTTCTCGGCCAGATCCATATCGGAGCACTCCTTGAAGACTGCACTCTTCTTCATCTCTCCAACCAAATGGCAGAAGAAGATAGTAGTAAACAGATGGTTGTGCGGACTCTTGCGCGTCACTTTCAGACGGGCAAAGATGTCTTGGTCGTTGATCATCTCCTGCCACATCGCCTCATAGTGTGGGAACCAGGCATCTGCCACCAGATTGTTCAGCTTGCTGGCTGCCTCCAATACGGCATCGCCTACGCGCTGATCATCGTTGAGCACCAACTGCTCTTCACCAAACTTGGTCGTCGGGTCGAGCTCTCTGGCGATTTCCGAGAGGGCTGCCAGATGGAAGATGAAACTCCGCAGCGCATCGTCGCTGAGGCTGGCTTCGAGAAACGCTGCTTCGAAAGCCTCGCGGTCGGTGGTCCACTTGGCAAACAAGCTGCCAGCCACCTTGCCCAGTTCTTCGCGCTCCTTAGAGCGTTCGGCGGTCATAATGTCTTTCCACGAACTGTCGTCACTCACCACGCGGAGCGTCTGTCGGTGCTCCTTCCAGTAGCCGTCCCAAGCGCTGCTTTTGCGTACACGCATGAGTACCTTATTGAATAGCTTGGCCATTGCCTGGCTGTCGGTTCGTCTCTGCTGCAGCATATTCACCATCATGCTGGGCAGCATCATCAGTATCAGCAGCCATATCAGCATCATCTGCAAATTGTCGCTCATCAGGCGGTTGAGGTCATCCATCCTCTGGCGCATGTCTGATACGCGTCGGCTTATCTCTTCCTGATTGTCGTCTTCTGTTTTAAGATTCTGGATGACTGATGCCAACATCATTAGGTCGTCGGGCTTCAGGTGCTTGGCGCAGATGGCGAAGAACTGCTCTGTAAGCGACACCTTCTGCTGAATGGTTTCCTGCTTTTCTGGCGACAGGGCAGCATGCTGAGCCATAGACTTGATGACGAGGTCGAAGAAGGAGGCTTGCGACTGAGATTGTTTCTCGTCAAGCAGCAGCTCCATCAGACGCATCGCCGACTGACGGATACGCTCATTGGAAACGGTCTTTTTGACACGTTCAAGATATTCTGAAAACAGGAAGGTGCAGGGCATATTGTTCAGCTCCATCAGTGCCGTCATCGTACTCTGCATCCGCATCACGGCCGCGTAGATCTCAGCCTCCACGCAGGTATCCATACCGTCATTCAACTCCTGAACCAGCCCCTTCAACCGATCAGTAGCTACCTCCCAATGGCGGCACAGGCGGGCAGTCAACTGTTCGGCACGCTCGTCGTCAACGATTCTTTTGATTGTTTCTGTATTCATGTCATTTCTGTTTTTGGCCTACAAAGGTAGTAAAAAAAGAGGAAATGTGGTATATCTAACCGTTAAAAGACACTTAACGGTCACGTGGTCACAGCTGTGACCATGTGACCAATGGAGTCAGATGATGTGCTTATGATTGTTGCAAGTAATTATTAATCAATATGTTATATAATTTATTCTTTCAAGTCTTTCCTCTGCGGTCACGTGGTCACAGCTGTGACCGTGACCATGTGAATGCTTGTGAGGGACATTACTAAGCTTTAGAGGAGCGAAAACTAAGGCTTGCAAGGAGAAAGACTAAGGCTCGCAGGGAGAGACACACTATCTTGCAACCAGTTGCCTATACGCAAGCAGTCGTTTGCCTTAGCGCAAACGACTGCTCGTTGATACTCAAATTCAAATGCTTTTCGGGGCTATGTCCGTCTTTATATCTCTGTGTAGATATGCTCCTTGCCTCGTGGCGTCTTCAGCAATTTGGGGTTGTCGCCTTTGGTCCACTCGTTCAGTTGCTTGCGGGCGGAATAGAGCGTCAGTCCTGAGGCTCGCGAAAAGATGCCTGCGGTGACGAAGCCGTGATGCCTCTGGATGCACTCCCTCAACACTTGTTCCAGTTTCTCCTTGTCTGCGAGTATGGCCTTGGTGTCTGGGTTCTGGAAGCGTCGGAAACCGTCGAGCCACTTTTGGATCTCCCTGTCCCACATCTTCCCGGGGTTATACTCTACGCCTTCGAGCCTCACGTCGCGATCCTTCACTGCATCGGGATCGCTCACCTGCCTGGCCAGTGACAGCTTGGGGGCAAACGAGCCGAGAGGCGTCTCGATGCGGTAGCCTTCAGCCATCCATCGTCCTGCTGCCCTGATAAACATATCGAGGGCTCGGCTCATCTCGCCGTATCGCATATTATAGGTGCGCTCGCAATAGTCCTCCAGCTGCTTCATCGTCAGCTTCTGTCCGCTCTTCGGGCGCACATATACCAGATTCTTCCCGTCGCTGTCTTTCACTGGCGTCGGGTGAACCTCATACCACATTCCATGATTCTTTCTTGGCATATTCCTGTTCGTTTTTATTTACTGCAAAGATACAAAAAAATCCCGAGATATCCAAAAATATTCAGTTCAAATACTTGAGTCTTTCGAAATATTTCGTATCTTTGTAGCTGTATTTGAGAACGATAACTAAAAACGAAATATGGCAAAAGGATTGTCAAAATCGCGTTATACGCTGTTCTGCCAGTGCCCGAAGACGCTCTGGCTGCGAACTTACAAGCCTGATGAGGCTACGGTGGATGCTGGTGTAGAGGCCCGTTTTGAGAGTGGTAACGAGGTGGGTGATCTGGCAATGGGACTATTTGGCCCCTTCGTTGAAGTGACTGTCAAACGGGAGGATGGAGGTCTTGACCTCGCAGCGATGGTAGAAAAGACGAAAGAAGAGATGGAACGTGGCACAGATGTGATCTGCGAGGCCTCATTCACGTTCGAAAAGAACTACTGCGCTGTTGATATCCTGCGAAAAACCAAGAACGGCTGGGCTATCTATGAAGTGAAAAGCAGCAGTTTCCCAGAGTTCGACGGACAAGAGGCTAAGCTTGAAAAGTACGCCCCAGATATCGCTTATCAGAAATGGGTGTTGGAGCAATGTGGCATCAATGTAACTGATACCTATCTTGTCTGCCTGAATAGCGACTATGTGCGCCAAGGCGAACTCAACCTACAGCAACTTTTCGTCACAATCGACATGAAGGAACTGGTGGAGAACGAATACCTGAAAGTGCCTGCCCGCGTCAGTCAGGCGCTGAAGCTATTGGCTTCTGAAGAGGAGCCAGACCTTGACCTGTCTGAACACTGCATGAAACCTTACGGCTGTGCTTTCCTCGATTACTGCAAGCGACAGCATGGAGTGCCACAGGGTGAGCCTACCATCTTCGATCTCTATCGTATGAACTTCTCGAAGAAACTGGAGCATTATCATGCTGGACGTATATTATTTAATGATCTACGCGAAGAGGCTTTGAGCGACAAGCAGCAGATGCAGGTGGATTGTACGCTGAACAAGACGGAGCATATCGATGTCGATGGTATCCGTGAGTTCCTTGCCAGTCTTAGCTATCCGCTGTATTTCCTCGACTTCGAGACGCTTCAACAGCCTGTTCCCCAATACGATGGGCAGCGCCCTTATCAGCAGATTACTTTCCAATATTCTCTGCACATCAAGCGGAGTGCTGATGTGCCTTACGAGCATAGGGAGTTCCTGGCTCCCAATGATGGCAGTGATCCTCGCCGTCATTTGGCAGAACAGCTTTGCAAGGATATCCCCATGAACGTCTGTACTTTGGCCTACAACAAGGGTTTTGAGTGTGGCCGCATCAAAGAACTGGCCTCGCTCTATCCTGATCTTGCAGTCCATCTGTTGAACATTCGAGATCATATTCAAGACTTGCTCACACCATTCCAGAGCGGTTACTATTATGTACCTGCGATGCATGGTTCGTTCTCCATCAAGAGTGTGCTGCCCGCATTGTTCCCTGATGAGCCGAGCCTGAACTATCACAACCTTGATGAGCGTTGTCAGAACGGAGGTAATGCGATGACTCTCTTCCCCGCCATCCAGTTCATGGAGCCCAAGGAAGCCAAAGCCAGCCGCGAAGCCCTCCTCCGCTACTGCGAGCTCGACACCTGGGCAATGGTGAAAGTGTGGGAGCGTTTAGAGCAACAAGTGCAAAACTAAACTTGTCTAAGTTTTGCCGAGTCGAGACAAATGAAGACGAAGTCAAAAACTGAAAAAACGGTGGAATATCATTGAATTTTTAGAGAAATAAACTATATTGATTAATAATCGTAAATAGAACCTGTTATGGAAGTTAAAGAATTTAATTTTAATGACGAAGTTGATACATTAAAGAATTCATCAATGTTTTATATGTCGCTGGGATCAAAAGAATTGTTTCACAGCAATTTTTTACATTGGCTTAGCATAATCAATTTTGATGTTTTTCTGAAGATTATGCATGGTTTATCCGATCCTGATGGTAAATTTTGGTGGGAAGATCAATACAAACCAAATTCGAACAATATAGAGGTTCGAAGAGAATTCCATAATTTTGACTTGAGTATATATATTAAAGTAGACGAAAAGTGTCACAGAAATGGAGAACCTTATGACGTTTGGCTACCAGTCTTAATATTGGAAAATAAGATGAAAAGTCTTGCTTATCAAGATCAATTGGATGGGTATCTGGGTAAAGTGTATGAAGAGTGGCACGATTATTATAAGAGCGACATAGAGAATAAATGGGACGCAACAAAAGTTTCATTTATAGTTCTTTCGCTTGTTACTCCAAGCCTAAAGGGTGATAGTCAATATGGCAAAATAAAATGCGACTGGTTTTTGAAAAACTATGAGGAATTATCAATAATTCTTTTGGGTCAAGTAAAAAGTATTGTTAAGGAATTTGACAAAAGCATTATTGAAGATTATTGTAGTTTTGTTAAGGCTCTTTTTGATATAGCGAATAACGACTGGAAAATCGACCCCGCCAATAGTTATATTTCTAAAGTATGTCCCAGGTACTCTAATGATGAAGATGTAAAACAAAAAGTGAAACAATTGGAAGAGCTCAGGATTTATGATATAAGAGAAAAGATAGTATATGACCAACTTATTAATTTATTGCAAAAAGAACTTGTTAATGCAGAGTTAGGTATAGGTGTGGAAAGGTACAAAAAAGATTCATATAACACTTACAAATCAAAGCTCCAGTCGACAAATCTTCCCAAGATAATATGTAATACTAATTTCTTTCATGGTGTTGGTTTGTTTGAGGCTATTTATTTAATCCGAGGTCGCAAAGATGCCAAAGATGAGCCGTTTTTCTTAACAATACAAATTCAAGGAAAACACTACACTCGTGGAATCTCCAGAAAGAATATAGTAAAAATAGATAATCAGGTGCAAAATGTAAACGGTAAGCCCCATAATAAAAAAGTCAATTGTATTAAAGATTTGACTGATATAGGAAAGGAGAAATTAAAATTTCATATTGACATAGATGATCCTAGTAACATATTAGGCAAATACGATAATTCTTTTATATATACCAAACGAGAAATAGATCCTAAAGTTACAATAAAGGAACTTATTAAGAAAATAGTTGATAACATAACAAAAATAGTTGATAATGCTAAAAATCACAATCTTGATGAACCCCAAATATTTTTAAATTATGGCAATTAAACTTACTAAAGATGGAATTAAAAATGTCCCAGGACCAAAAAGTTATATCGGGAAAGATGCTGATGTTGCGGTAAAACAACTTGAAAAGGACTTACATTATAAGAAAGTTTGCGACTGTATTGGCTATAGCGGTTGTCGCATTATTACAATGATGAGTTTGGAGAACCGTATTGAAATCATTTGTGAAACAGAAAATAGAGAAGAAATTGCTAATGATACAATTCCACCTCATGAGGTGAAGTGGGTTATCTTAGACATATTCAAATATTGGAATCGTCCCATAGAGGGTAAAAAATTCTATTAAGATAAACATAGCAGAACCAATGGCTGATCAAGTAAAATTGAATTTCTCATCTCGCATGTCTATATTGGTAACATCACAAACAAAATGAGAATGAATATGGAAATTAAAAAGAGCGTTGATGTTTTGTTTAATGAGGTCGCTCAGTGCAATGCCCTTACGGCTGAGGAAGATTTCACTCTGACGAAGACTGTGCAGGACAAAGGTACAGATTGCGACGAGATGAAGAAACTGCATGAGGTGTATGACCGCTTCGTAGAAAGTATTGCCAAACAGTATCTTGACAAAGGACTCTCGCTTGACGAACTTGTGGAGGTTGGTAAAACTGGCTTAGAAAAAGCTGTGATGAAGTATGACTCAACTCGTGGTTTCAAATTCATCGCCTATGCAGTCTGGTGGATTCGCCAACCTATGTTAGTGGCTATCGAGTCGAAGAAATAATAAGGAAAAGAACCAGTCGTGGAAAGCTCGTTCAAAGATAGGGCCGGAGGCTGGCAGGCATCCTTCTCATCCTGTAGTAGAAAGGTCTTGGGATACCATTTTTGACAAGTAATGATTTATAAACAAGAACAACAGCATGGAACAGCAAAAAACAGGAAGCGAATCTGACAAAGAGGCATTACTGAAGTTTATGCAAGATGCAGAATGTCTAGATGCTTTATCAAAGTGGACAAATGATTTCAATATTTTTGACGTGCTAAAAATTTCTCGTACAGAGATCAGGCATAGCAATTTATTAAGTTGGCTGATTGATCCAAATGAGAACCATGGTTTAGGTGATTCCTTCTTATATGGGATAATTGTCTTGTTATCAAAAGAATTGGATCAAAAAACCGCTCTTCATCTTTTAAGTTCCGACTTATATTCTTATAATGTATTTAGAGAATGGAACCATATAGATATTCTCCTAATATCAAATCAGAACAGAGTTGTTCTGGCAATAGAAAACAAAGTTGGCGCTCATGAGCACAATTCTGGCAATTCCGAAGAATCACAATTAATCACATATAAAAACAAAATCACATCACAATATTACGACTATAAGAAAATCTATATCTATTTGACACCCGATGGTGAAGAGCCTTCTGATAATGATTGGATAACTTTGAATTACTCAGACGTTGTAACTGTATTGGAAAAAGTTTACTCCTCAAAAGCAAACCAATTGGGATCAGATGTATCGCTTTTAATCAAGAACTATATTGATAATATTAAAAAGAATATAACAATGGATCAAGAATTAATTAATCTTTGCAACTCGATTTATAATAAACATCGTAGAGCATTAGACCTTATCTTTGAAAACAGAGATGATGTTGTTTCACAAATTTCCAACAACTGTAAAAGTATAATTGAGCAAATCCCTGGAGTAACTTTTGACAACTCTTCAAAAAGCAAGAAGTATCTAAAGTTTAGGACATCCGGACTGAACGATGCTTTTCAAGGAATCGATCCTAAATACTATTATTACCAATTTGAGATAGATGAAAAACATATTACGGTTATGTTAGAATATCATAAAGAGAAAGCGGAACAGTTAGATGATGAAATCTATGAGACTATGATGGAGTTCAGGAAAAAGTTCAAGTTCCGTGCTGAGCCAACCAAACCAGATTGGGTATGGTATAGAGTATGGGAACATAAAACAGACAATGTCTACGATGAAAATTGGATAAAAGAGAGAATCAAAAAGATAATGGATATAGACGGATCAAGCTCTCTCAACAATAATAAAGAAACAGAGTAATCGAAAAAAGTTGCCATAATCTTGAATTTCTCATTCCGACTGTCTATATTGAGAACATCACAAACAAAAAAGAATGATTATGGACAACAAAGATTTAGAAAAGTATTTAATTGAGATTGGTAAGACTCCAGTACTTAGTATCGAAGAGGAAATTGAGTTAGCAAAGGCTGTGCAACAGAAGGGTGCAGATTGCGACGAGATGAAAAAGCTGGTAAAATGCAATGAGCGTTTTGTGTTGAGTGTTGCCAGACAATATCAAAACAGAGGTCTTTCGATTGAAGAGTTGATAAAGGCTGGTCGCGCAGGACTTGCGAAAGCTGCCTTGAAATATGATGCCAGTCGAGGTTTTAAGTTTATTGCTTATGCCGTGTGGTGGATTCGCAGAGATATTCTTGCTGCCATTGGGAGTTCTGATATCGACGTCATCAATCCTATTCATGACCCTGCAATCCTTCAAGAACTCTGTAATACTGGAAGTAAGAGTGCAGCCTTGAAGCTTGGTCAGATGTATGATAAAGGTGACGAGAAGAACGGTATCTTCCGACATCCCCTGAAAGCCAGAAGATATTTCAAATTGGCTGGTAATAAATATGAATACGAACCAGAAGAGGAAGATCCTCATGAGGCCGACTATTTCCTGAGAGGTTCTGCTGAGGAACTTGCAGCCGTTAAGACACTCGTTGATGAGTTGACTCAGAAATATGGTGATGCCTTTAATGAGTTTGGTCTCTACATTCCAATGAACATTCTGATGAAGACGCTCGTTGGCTCACGTTACTATGACGGCAATCTGCTAACGATGAACACAGATGATCCTGAGTGTATCGTCCTCCATGCCGAAGCTAATACGATGGAGCCCTTGCTCTATGCCCTGCGGCAGGCTTTTCCCAATCTCAAAATAGAGATGAAAGAAACCAAATTGCGTTAGTTTAGTTCATTAAAACCAGAACCAGTTGTGGAAAGTTCCGAGTAAGCGAGAGTAGAGCCATGCTTGCATGATCTCTGCCGAGCATGAGGAGCTTCGACTAAAGGTCAAAGCTTCTTCCGAAGCCGGAGGCTGGCTGGCATCTTTCTAATCCTTTAGAAGAACAATGTTCAAAGGTCTTGGGATGCCGATTTATTATAAAAATGAAAAAAAGTTGTGCCAAAAATTGAATTATTTGTTGTTTGTAACTATATTCCTAATACAAACAATTAAAAATTCAAGATTATGACAACAACAATTCGCACCAGTTCAAAAAACTATTTCAACAAGATTCGTAAGTACCTCACTAACAAAAGAATCTTCTTCACTCCATCCATCGAAAACGAGGTCTATACCCTCACCATCTTCGATCTGTCAAGTATCGAAACCTCCTCTCTCATCGCTAAAATGACTAAGCACTTCCACCTCACCAATCAGCAGGAGCCTCTGGCTCTTGCTGCCTAAAAATCAAGGGATATGAAAACAAAGAAAGATATGACATTGCTCCAGGCTATTGAGCGCGTGGTAGAATTGGCAGAGGGCTCAAAGATGAGCAAGGAGTTTATGAAGAAGGCCAAGACTGAAATACAACTGCTGGCTAAGAGTTTTGGTATCACCGAGAGACAGACCGTGCTGTTCTGTGTCTGTATGGAGAAGGGACCGCGACGGGTGGATTATGATGACTTGGCATCATATCTGAACTTGAACAAGATCGGCGTGCTGAGTTTTGCCAGCGATATTGATGCACTAGTTCGTCGCCGCCTTTTAAAATATCGCGATGTGAAAGATGAAGATGACTTCGACATCCCCTCCGTCGTGATCCGCTATCTGAAGCATAACGAGGTGTATCAGTTACCACAGCGCAAAGGTCTGGATTGTGCCTCGATGTTTGAATTGCTCAATCTGTGGTTTGAGGATTTGGATGATGATGCCATCTCGCCTCATGAACTGTGCGAAGAACTGCAATCGCTCTTCAAGGACAATCCACAGGTGAGTTTCGTTCAGCACCTGAAAGATTATTGCCTGAGTCCAAATGATCAGATGATGGCGACATTCTTCTGTCATCGCTTGGTGAACAAGGACGACGATGATATTCGCTTTGGCGATATAGAAGATCTGTTTGACAATATCAGCGACTTTAATAGGGCAAAAGGGGAACTACGGACTAGTGAACACAAACTGCAAGAGAAGAAGATCGTTGAGCATCGATGCGTGGATGGCCTGGCTGATGTGACCAAATATAAGCTGACAGAGAGTGCCAAGCGGATATTGTTGGCAGAGATGAGTGTTTGTGAAACAGAAGAGAAACTTGCTGATATGCTGGATGCCAGCAAACTGACTCAGAAACAGCTGTTCTTTCCCAAGGATATTCAGCGACAGGTGGAGGAACTGGGCAGTTTCCTGCAACCAGAGAACTATCAGAAGATTCAGGAGCGCATGAAGGAAAAAGGTTTCCGTAATGGCTTCGCTTGTCTGTTCTATGGATCACCAGGTACAGGGAAGACTGAAACCGTCTATCAGTTGGCTCGTCAGTCGGGAAGGAACATCATGGTGGTGGATGTGCCGCAGTTGAAGAGTATGTGGGTAGGCCAGAGCGAGAAGAACGTGAAGGGACTCTTTGACCGCTATCGTGAGCAGGTGAAACGCGCCAAGTTGACACCAATCTTATTGTTTAATGAGGCAGATGCCATCATCGGCAAACGGAAGAGTGGGGCAGAGAATGCCGTTGACAAGATGGAGAACTCGCTCCAGAACATCATCCTGCAGGAGATGGAACAGTTGGATGGCATCATGATTGCTACCACCAACCTGCAGGAGAATCTGGATAAGGCCTTCGAGCGCAGATTTCTCTATAAGATTAAGTTCGACAAACCTACGGAGGAGGCTCGTGCCAGCATCTGGCGCTCGATGATTCCTGATCTCAGCGAACTGGATGTGCATACGCTGGCCTCGAAGTATGACTTCAGCGGTGGTCAGATAGAGAATATCGCCCGTCATTATGCCATCGACACCATCCTTCATGGTCACAGAGAGGACGTGTTGCCGATGCTTATCAGTCATTGCGATAACGAACGCTTGGATGATCTGAAAGTTCGGAAAATCGGATTCTGACGGCGATTTTTAAGGAGTAATTAAATAAAATTCAGCAAAAGATTTGTTAGTTTCGTGAAAATGTTGTAACTTTGCACCCGCTTTTCGTGGCACCTGTGCCCGAAGCAGTAAGTTTAACATAAAATTTTAAAGCAAAGACAAATGATTATTGTACCAGTAAAAGAAGGCGAGAACATCGAGAAGGCCCTCAAGAAGTTTAAGAGAAAGTTTGAGAAGACAGGCGTAGTTAAGGAACTTCGTCGCCGTCAGCAGTTCGACAAGCCCTCTGTTTTGAAGCGCCTGAAGATGGAGCACGCCGTTTACGTACAGCAGCTCCGCACCAACGAGGAATAAAAAATATTCCCGAAAATTTGGTAGTTTCGAAAAATATCCGTAAATTCGTAGCCGAATACCAGTAGGTGGCGATTTATGATGATTAACCAGTTCCTAAACTACCTGCGCTATGAGCGGAATACATCTCCGCTGACGGTGCAGACATACGAGGAAGGCCTTCGGGAATTCGAATCGTATCTAAGTCTTAGGGATAGCAGGCTCTCTTTAGGGGAGGCGGATGCCGACCTGATCCGTGACTGGATGGAGAGTTTGATGGATAAAGGAAACACTGCCTCAACGATTAACAAAAAGTTGAGCGCTCTGCGTTCCTTTTACCGTTTTGCCCTAAAACGGAGGCTGGTTGACAAGGATCCTGCCCATTGTATCACCGGTCCGAAGAAGTCGAAGCCGCTACCCCAGTTCCTCCGTGAGCGGGAGATGGATAATCTGCTCGACATGTTGGAGTGGGATGGTAATAATTATAAGGATGTACGCGCGCGTACCATTCTATTATTATTATATGAGACTGGGCTGAGACGTTCGGAGTTGGTCGGCCTTGACGATGCGGACGTGGATTTTGCTACTTCACAGCTCAAAGTGACGGGAAAGCGTAACAAGCAGCGGATTGTGCCTTTCGGTACGGAACTTGCTGAGGCGCTGACACAGTATAAGGCCATCCGTGACGAGCAGCAGACCAAGCGCTGCGGCGCACTCTTCCTGAATGATAAGGGGGAACGGATGACAGGTATGCAGGTATATAGTATCGTACATAAGTACCTGACGGCTGTGACGTCGCTGAAGAAACGGTCGCCACATGTGCTCAGGCATACATTCGCAACGGCGATGCTGAACAACGGCGCTGGACTGGAAAGTATCAAGAACCTGTTAGGGCATGAGAGTGTCAGTACGACTGAGATCTATGCCCACACGACGTTCGAGCAACTAAAACGAGTTTACAAAGAGGCTCATCCGAGAGCCTGAACCTTTTTTATTAACTATTAAAAAATAGGAGGTAACTATGGAGATTAAGATTCAGTCGATTCACTTCGACGCTACCGAGAAACTGCAGGCGTTCATCGAAAAGAAGGTCGCCAAGTTAGAAAAATCTTTTGAGGATATACAGAAAGTAGAGGTGCAATGTAAGTTAGTGAAGCCGGCAACGGCACAAAACAAGGAGGTGAGCCTCTCTGTGGCAGTACCAGGAACCACCTTGTTCGTTGGGAAGACAAGTGATACTTTTGAGGAAAGTACCGACCTTTGTGTCGATTCAATGCGGACTCAACTGCAGAAATTTAAGGAAAAATTGAGGAATCGATAAAAAAAACTTGGAAAAGTTTTGGTAATTCAAAAATAAGTCGTAACTTTGCAGCCGTTTTCCGACAGGTCGTAAATCTGAATCAGAGAGCGGCTGCTTTGAAAAGCCTCTTTAGCTCAGTTGGCCAGAGCACGTGATTTGTAATCTCGGGGTCGTTGGTTCGAATCCGACAAGAGGCTCAAGAAGGCGGGAACGGGGGGCGGCTTCCTCCTCAGATCCGAAAGGATTAAATGAAATGGGTGTTTTCCAGAGTGGCCAAATGGGGCAGACTGTAAATCTGCTGTCTTTCGACTTCGGTGGTTCGAATCCATCAGCACCCACTCTCAAGAGAAGTTTCGCGGAATTGACTGCGAGCCGGATGTGGAACTTGATTCTGCTGAGGCAAAGCTGAGATACCGTTTTTGCGGAAATAGCTCAGTCGATAGAGCACTAGCCTTCCAAGCTGGGGGTCGCGGGTTTGAGCCCCGTTTTCCGCTCTAAACTCGCTGTAATAGCTCAGTGGTAGAGCACTTCCTTGGTAAGGAAGAGGTCCTGAGTTCAACTCTCAGTTACAGCTCTCTGAGAGTATGAGGAGGAAACTGAAAATTCAGAAATATAAACAATTTAATAAACAAGTAAAATGGCAAAAGAGACTTTTGTGCGCACCAAACCGCACGTAAACATCGGTACTATCGGTCACGTTGACCACGGTAAGACAACTCTGACTGCTGCTATCACCACCGTTCTGGCTAAGCAGGGTCTCTCTGAGGTTAAGTCATTCGATCAGATTGACAACGCTCCTGAGGAGAAGGAGCGCGGTATCACTATTAACACCGCTCACGTTGAGTATGAGACCGCTAAGCGTCACTATGCTCACGTTGACTGCCCGGGCCACGCTGACTATGTGAAGAACATGGTAACTGGTGCTGCCCAGATGGATGGTGCTATCCTTGTTGTTGCTGCTACTGACGGTCCTATGCCTCAGACTCGTGAGCACGTGCTGCTCGCTCGTCAGGTAAACGTTCCCCGTCTGGTGGTGTTCCTGAACAAGTGTGATATGGTTGAGGATGAGGAGATGCTGGAGCTCGTTGAGATGGAGGTCCGCGAGATTCTGGAGCAGTATGAGTTTGAAGAGGATACTCCTATTATCCGTGGTTCTGCCCTCGGTGCCCTGAATGGTGTTGAGAAGTGGGAGCAGAAGGTTATGGAGCTGATGGATACCTGTGACACATGGATCCAGGAGCCTCCTCGTGCTACTGACAAGCCCTTCCTGATGCCTGTTGAGGACGTCTTCTCAATCACAGGTCGTGGTACTGTTGCTACTGGTCGTATCGAGACTGGTGTTATCCACGTTGGTGATGAGGTTGAGCTGCTCGGTCTCGGTGAGGACAAGAAGTCAGTTGTTACTGGTGTTGAGATGTTCCGTAAGATCCTTGACGAGGGTCAGGCTGGTGATAACGTAGGTCTGCTGCTCCGTGGTATCGACAAGAACGAGATCAAGCGTGGTATGGTGCTCTGCCATCCGGGTCAGATCAAGCCATTCAAGAAGTTCAAGGCTTCTATCTATGTCCTGAAGAAGGAAGAGGGTGGTCGTCACACTCCATTCGGAAACAAGTATCGTCCTCAGTTCTATCTCCGCACCATGGACTGCACAGGTGAGATTACTCTCCCCGCAGGTGTTGAGATGGTAATGCCTGGTGATAACGTAGAGATCACTGTTGAGCTGATCTACGCTGTTGCTCTGAATAAGGGTCTGCGTTTCGCTATCCGTGAAGGTGGCCGTACCGTTGGATCTGGTCAGATCACTGAGGTGTTCGAGGACTAATCCTCAGTAACTCTCAATCTTGAGAACTTTCTAGTTTATCTAGATACACCAAGCCCCCGCTCATGGGTGGGGGCTTACTTACGGGAATAGCTCAGTTGGTAGAGCATCGGTCTCCAAAACCGAGGGTCGTGGGTTCGAGTCCTCCTTCCCGTGCTAAAAATAAAAGGTATGAAGAAGTTTTTCGATTATTGCAAAGCTTGCTATGATGAGTTGGCCCACAAGACAACATGGCCTACCCGTAAGGAGTTAACTCACAGCGCAGTGGTGGTCCTCTCGGCCTCCCTGATTATTGCGTTGGTGGTATGGGCAATGGATTTTGTCTTCAGGTCTGTAATGAGTTTGGTTTATCCAGGATAATGATATTTTGAGTAATGGCTCAGACAGGAATGAAATGGTATGTACTCCGCGCAGTAAGTGGTAAAGAGGCTAAGGTGAAGGAATACCTTGAGGCTCTTGTCAAGCGTGATGAAATGCTGGCCGCCAATGTCGGTCAGATTCTGCTGCCTACAGAGAAGTATGCCCAGCTCCGCAACGGCAAGCGTGTGGTGAAAGAAAAGCTGTTCCTTCCCGGATATGTTTTGGTTGAGGCAAATCTTCAGGGTGAGATCGCTCACACTTTGCGTTTTATGCCTAATGTGTTGGGCTTCCTTGGAGGTCTTGACAATCCGACGCCGGTACGTCAGGCTGATATCAACAGAATCCTCGGTACTGCAGAGGAGACGATTATCCGGAATGAAGAAGTGGCTGTTCCTTATCAGGTCGATGAGGCCGTTAAGGTGACTGATGGTCCGTTCAGCGGTTTCAGTGGCATCATTGAGGAAGTAAATGCCGAGAAGCACAAGCTGAAGGTGATGGTGAAGATCTTCGGGCGCAAGACGCCACTTGAACTTAATTATAATCAGGTAGAGAAGGAATAGGGCGTAATTGTTACGGTACGCCGATTCTATATATACGGTCGCAGGAGGCTTCCACTCCTAAGGCTTATATAAAAATTCAATAAATTATTAACAGAAATGGCTAAAGAAGTTGCTGGATTAATCAAATTACAGATTAAAGGTGGCGCTGCGAATCCCTCTCCCCCAGTAGGACCTGCTCTGGGTTCTAAGGGTATCAACATTATGGGATTCTGCAAAGAGTTCAACGCCAGAACCCAGGATAAGGCAGGTAAGATTATTCCTGTCGTTATCACTTACTACACTGACAAGTCATTCACGTTCGAACTGAAGACTCCTCCCGCAGCAGTTCAGCTGAAGGAGGCTGCCAAGGTAAAGAGCGGTTCAGCTGAGCCTAATCGTAAGAAGGTTGCCAAGGTGACCTGGGATCAGGTTCGTGCTATCGCCGAAGATAAGCTGAAGGATTTGAATTGCTTTACTGTAGAGTCTGCCATGAAGCAGATTGCAGGTACAGCACGTAGTATGGGTATCACTGTAGAAGGGGAGTTCCCTGGTAAATAATTAATAACTTCAATTAAAGAAATGAGTAAACTGACAAAAAATCAAAAGTTGGTAGCTGATAAGGTTGAAGCAGGGAAAGCATACTCTTTGAAAGAAGCCGCTGAGTTGGTGAAGGAGATTACCACCACCAAGTTTGAGGCTTCAGTCGATATCGATGTACGCTTGGGCGTTGATCCACGTAAGGCTAACCAGATGGTTCGTGGCGTTGTTTCGCTGCCGAACGGTACTGGTAAGGTTACACGTGTGCTCGCTCTCTGTACTCCTGATCAGGAGGCTGCTGCAAAAGAAGCTGGTGCCGACTATGTTGGTCTTGACGAATACATCGAAAAGATCAAGGGCGGTTGGACAGATGTTGATGTTATCATCACAATGCCATCTTGCATGGGTAAGCTTGGTCCCCTCGGCCGTGTACTCGGTCCTCGTGGTCTGATGCCAAACCCGAAGAGTGGTACTGTAACTATGGACGTTGCTAAGGCAGTGAAAGAGGTTAAGCAGGGTAAGATTGACTTTAAGGTTGACAAGGCCGGTATCGTGCACACGTCAATTGGTAAGATTACCTTCTCTGCAGATCAGATCTTTGAGAATGCTAAGGAGTTTATCTCTACCATTATCAAGCTGAAGCCTGCTGCTGCTAAGGGTACATACATTAAGAGTATCTTCCTCTCAAGCACTATGAGCGCTGGTATCAAGGTAGATCCTAAATCAGTTGAATAACTCGTTAAAAGATTAGACAAATGAAAAAGGAAGTAAAAGATACTATCATCGTAGAACTCGGAGAGAAGCTGAAGGAATTCTCACATTTCTATCTGGTGGACCTGAACGGTCTGAATGCAGAGAAGACAAGTGCGCTCCGTGAGAAGTGCTTTAAGAATGAGATCAAACTGCTCGTTGTGAAGAATACTCTTCTGCACAAGGCGTTTGAGGCTTCTGAGATTGACTTCTCTCCGTTGTATGACTGCCTGAAGGGAAATACGGCTGTTATGTTCGCGCAGACAGCGAATGTCCCTGCCAAGCTCCTGAAGGAGTACAAGAAAGAAGGTATCCCCGCCCTGAAGGGTGCATATGCTGAGGAGAGCTTCTTCGTAGGTGCTGACAAGCTTGAGGAACTGGTGGCTATCAAGAGCAAGAACGAACTGATCGCCGATGTTGTGGCTCTGCTGCAGTCTCCGATCAAGAATGTTGTCTCTGGCTTGAATGCTGGTGGCAAGATTCATGGCCTGCTTGACGCTATCGCTGAGCGTAACAAATAAGCGAAAAAAGTAACATTCATTAGTAAAAACAATTAAAATTTTAAATAAAATGGCAGATATTAAAGCTATTGCAGAAGAGTTGGTAAACCTTACTGTAAAAGAAGTAAACGAGTTGGCAACAGTCCTGAAGGACGAGTATGGAATTGAGCCTGCTGCTGCAGCCGTTGCTGTAGCTGCTGGTCCCGCAGCTGGTGGTGAGGCTGCCGCTGCTGAGGAGAAGACTTCATTTGACGTAGTTCTGAAGTCAGCAGGTGCTGCTAAGCTCCAGGTTGTTAAGGCCGTTAAGGAGGCTTGTGGTCTTGGTCTGAAGGAGGCTAAGGATCTGGTTGACGGTGCTCCCGCTACTGTAAAGGAGGGCCTGTCTAAGGAAGAGGCTGAGAACCTGAAGAAGACCATCGAGGCTGCTGGTGCTGAGGTTGAGCTGAAATAATAAGCACAACAATACTGATTGTGGTTGGGGACTCTCCAGTCGAGGGTTCCCGACCATTTTCTGTCTTAATATTCATCATTGATAATAATTTATGGCTTCAAAAGTAATTGATAACAGAGTAAACTTTGGCAGCGTCAAGAATCCGATGCCGTTCCCGGACTTCCTTGATGTGCAATTAAAGTCATTCAAAGACTTCCTGCAGTTGGACACTCCGCCTGAGGAACGCAAGAATGACGGTCTGTATAAGGTGTTCGCTGAGAACTTCCCTATCACCGACACGCGTAATAATTTCGTTCTTGAGTTCCTGGATTACTATATTGACCCGCCCCGCTACACGATTGACGAATGTCTGGAGCGCGGTCTGACCTATAGTGTACCTTTGAAGGCTAAGCTGAAACTGTATTGTACGGATCCGGATCATTCCGATTTTACCATGTCTGTCCAAGACGTGTTCCTGGGTCCGATTCCTTATATGACAGCCAATGGTACCTTCGTTATCAATGGAGCCGAGCGTGTGGTTGTATCTCAGTTGCACCGTTCACCTGGCGTTTTCTTCGGCCAGAGTGTACATGCTAACGGTACGCTGTTGTATTCTGCACGTATTATTCCGTTCAAGGGTTCTTGGATCGAGTTTGCTACTGACATCAACAATGTGATGTATGCTTATATCGATCGTAAGAAGAAGTTGCCTGTAACAACACTGCTTCGTGCCATCGGATTCGAGACGGATAAGGAGATCCTCCAGATCTTCGACCTTGCTGAGGAGGTGAAGGTCAATAAGACTACTCTGAAAAAGTATGTTGGCTCCAAGTTGGCAGCCCGTGTGCTGAAGAGCTGGAACGAGGATTTCGTTGATGAGGATACTGGTGAGGTGGTTTCTATTGAGCGTAATGAGGTGATCCTCGAGCGTGAGACGGAGATTACTGATGATAATATGATGGAGATTCTTGAGAGCGGCGCACAGACCATCCTCGTTCACAAAGACGAGTCGATGGCCCAGGATTTCTCTATTATCTTCAATACCCTTGCCAAGGACCCGTCGAACTCAGAAAAGGAGGCTGTGCTGTACATCTACCGTCAGCTGCGTAATGCAGATCCTGCTGATGATGCCAGTGCACGTGAGGTTATCCAGAACCTGTTCTTCTCAGACAAGCGCTATGACCTGGGTGATGTAGGTCGCTATCGTATTAATAAGAAGCTTGGCCTCGATACCGATATGGATGTGCGCGTGCTGACGAAGGAAGATATCATTGAGATTATCAAATACCTGATTCAGCTGGTGAACTCCAAGGCCGCTGTCGATGATATCGACCACTTGTCTAACCGTCGTGTTCGCACGGTTGGCGAGCAGCTGTCTAATCAGTTCTCTATCGGTCTGGCTCGTATGAGCCGCACCATCCGTGAGCGCATGAACGTTCGCGACAATGAGGTGTTCACTCCGACTGACCTGATCAACGCCAAGACCATTTCCAGCGTTATCAACTCATTCTTCGGAACCAACCCGCTTTCACAGTTCATGGATCAGACCAACCCGCTGGCTGAGGTGACCCACAAGCGTCGTCTCTCTGCACTGGGTCCTGGCGGTCTTTCTCGTGAGCGTGCCGGTTTCGAGGTTCGTGACGTACACTATACACACTATGGCCGTCTCTGCCCGATTGAGAGCCCTGAAGGACCGAATATCGGTCTGATCTCTTCACTTTGCGTCTATGCAAAGATCAATGAGCTTGGCTTTATTGAGACGCCCTATCGTAAGGTGGAGAATGGTATCGCTAATCTGAACAACGATGATATCGTCTATCTGACAGCCGAGGAAGAGGCTGAACACGTCATTGGTCAGGGTAACGCACCGCTGAACGACGACGGAACCTTCATCCGTGAGGTCGTGAAGTGCCGTCAGGATGCTGACTTCCCCGTCGTACCACCGACAGACGTCGATCTCATGGACGTATCCCCACAGCAGATTGCTTCTATTGCCGCTTCGCTGATTCCGTTCCTGGAGCACGATGATGCCCACCGTGCGCTGATGGGATCGAACATGATGCGTCAGGCTGTTCCCCTGCTTCATAATGAGGCACCTATCGTTGGTACTGGTATTGAGAAGCAGGTATGTGAGGACTCTCGTACGATGGTTACTGCAGAGGGTGATGGTGTCGTTGAGTATGTTGACGCTACGACCATCCGTATCCTCTATGACCGTACGGAAGACGAGGAGTTCGTCAGCTTCGAGCCTGCCCTGAAGGAATATCGTATTCCGAAATTCCGTCGTACGAACCAGAATATGACCATCGACCTGCGTCCTATCTGTAACAAGGGCCAGCGTGTGAAGAAGGGTGATATCCTGACTGAGGGTTATGCTACTGAGAATGGTGAGTTGGCCTTGGGTCGTAACCTGCTCGTGGCTTATATGCCTTGGAAGGGTTACAACTATGAGGATGCCATCGTGCTTAACGAGCGTATCGTTCGTGAGGACGTGCTGACCTCTGTCCATGTAGATGAGTACTCTCTTGACGTACGTGAGACCAAGCGCGGTGTCGAGGAGTTCACTGCAGATATTCCTAACGTCAGTGAGGAGGCCACAAAGGACCTCGACGAGAATGGTGTCATCCGCGTAGGTGCCCGTGTCGAGCCTGGTGATATCCTGATTGGTAAGATTTCACCTAAAGGTGAGAGCGATCCTTCGCCTGAGGAGAAGCTGCTCCGTGCAATCTTCGGTGATAAGGCTGGTGATGTGAAGGACTCTTCACTGAAGGCTAATCCGTCATTGACAGGTGTCATCATCGATAAGAAGATGTTTGCTCGTGCTATTAAGGACCGTAAGTCTAAGCAGCAGGATAAGATTACTTTGGCTAAGATCGACGAGGAGTACGAGGCAAAGGTCGGTGACTTGAAAGATATCCTTATCGACAAGTTGCTTGAGCTGACGAAGGGTAAGACTTCACTGGGTGTGAAGGACTATACTGGCGCTGAGATTATCACCAAGGGTAGCAAGTTCACTGCTACGGCTCTGCGCAACCTTGAGTATGGCGACATCCAGACCAACAACTGGACGAACGATGAGCACAAGAACGAGTTGATTGCTCAGTTGATCATCAACTTCATGAAGAAGTACAAGTTGTTGGATGCAGAGCTGAAGCGCCGTAAGTTCGCTATCACGATTGGTGACGAGCTGCCCAATGGCATCCTGCAGATGGCCAAGGTCTATGTTGCCAAGAAACGTAAGATCGGTGTCGGTGATAAGCTGGCCGGTCGTCATGGTAACAAGGGTATTGTGTCGAAGGTCGTACGTCAGGAAGACATGCCGTTCCTGGAGGACGGTCGTCCTGTCGATCTCGTGCTGAACCCGCTGGGTGTGCCTTCACGTATGAACCTCGGTCAGATCTTCGAGGCTATCCTCGGTGCTGCTGGTAAGCGTCTTGGCGTGAAGTTTGCAACGCCGATCTTCGATGGTGCGAAACTCGACGATCTCGCTGAGTGGACCGACAAGGCAGGTCTGCCACGTCTCTGCTCAACCCACCTCTATGATGGTGAGACCGGTGAACGTTTCGACCAGCCTGCCACCGTGGGTATTACCTACTTCTTGAAGCTTGGCCATATGGTTGAGGATAAGATGCATGCGCGTTCTATCGGTCCGTACAGCTTGATCACACAGCAGCCGCTTGGTGGTAAGGCTCAGTTCGGTGGACAGCGTTTTGGTGAGATGGAGGTTTGGGCCCTTGAGGCCTTTGGTGCCAGCCATGTGCTGCAGGAGATTCTGACCATCAAGTCGGATGATACCGTAGGCCGCTCGAAGGCTTATGAGGCTATCGTCAAGGGTGAGCCCATGCCGACGCCGGGCATTCCTGAGTCACTCAATGTGTTGTTGCACGAGCTGCGTGGCCTCGGCCTGAGCATCACGCTCGACTAAGCGAGTTAAGTATTAAGGTATTAAGAATTTAGAGAAAGATTATATATATGGCTTTCAAGAAAGATTCAAAGGTAAAGAATAATTTTACGAAGATCACCATCGGACTTGCATCGCCCGAGGAGATCCTTGAGAATAGCTTTGGAGAGGTCACAAAACCCGAGACCATCAACTACCGTACTTATAAGCCTGAGCGCGACGGTCTCTTCTGTGAGCGTATCTTCGGTCCGACCAAAGACTATGAGTGCGCCTGCGGAAAGTACAAGCGTATCCGTTATAAGGGTATCGTCTGCGACCGTTGCGGTGTGGAGGTGACCGAGAAGAAGGTGCGCCGTGAGCGTGCCGGACATATCGAGCTGGTAGTGCCTGTGGCTCATATCTGGTATTTCCGTAGCCTTCCTAATAAGATTGGCTATCTGCTGGGTATCCCTACCAAGAAGCTCGACGCAATCATCTATTATGAGCGCTATGTTGTCATCCAGCCGGGTGCTATGGCTGGTAAGAAGGATGCTGAGGGCAACGATGCCATCGGTTCAAACGAATTGGATTTGCTTTCTGAGGATGAGTATAGCGACATCGTTGACAATAAGATATCTCCGGAAAACGATTATCTCGATGATAGCGATCCTAATAAGTTTATCGCAAAGATGGGTGCTGAGGCAATCTATGATCTGCTCATGAGACTTGATCTTGATTCACTCTCTTACGAACTGCGCGACCGTGCTAACAGCGACTCTTCTATGCAGCGCAAGAATGAGGCCCTGAAGCGTCTTCAGGTTGTAGAGTCTTTCCGTCAGAGTGTGGAAAAGGGTATCAATCGTCCAGAGTGGATGATTATGAAGATTATCCCTGTCACACCACCGGAACTTCGTCCGCTTGTTCCACTGGATGGCGGTCGCTTCGCTACGTCTGACCTCAACGATCTCTATCGTCGTGTCATTATCCGTAACAACCGTCTGAAGCGCCTGATGGAGATTAAGGCTCCTGAGGTGATTCTCCGTAATGAGAAACGTATGCTCCAGGAGGCTGTTGACTCCTTGTTCGACAACTCTCGTAAGTCGAGCGCTGTCAAGAGTGAGTCTAACCGTCCGCTGAAGTCACTGTCAGACTCTCTGAAGGGTAAGCAGGGACGCTTCCGTCAGAACTTGCTCGGTAAGCGTGTTGACTATTCTGCACGTTCGGTTATCGTTGTTGGCCCAGAGTTGAAGATGGGCGAGTGCGGTCTGCCGAAACTGATGGCAGCAGAGCTCTACAAGCCGTTTATCATCCGTAAGCTCATCGAGCGTGGTATCGTGAAGACAGTGAAGAGCGCCAAGAAGATTGTGGACCGTCGTGAGCCGGTTATCTGGGATATTCTTGAGAATGTGATGAAGGGTCATCCCGTTCTGTTGAACCGTGCACCAACACTGCACCGTCTTGGTATCCAGGCCTTCCAGCCGAAACTCATCGAGGGTAAGGCTATCCAACTTCATCCACTGGCTTGTACCGCTTTCAACGCCGACTTCGACGGTGACCAGATGGCTGTCCATCTTCCCTTGTCAAACGAGGCTATCCTTGAAGCACAGTTGCTGATGCTCCAGAGCCACAACATCCTGAACCCTGCCAATGGTGCTCCTATCACCGTGCCTTCGCAGGATATGGTGCTTGGTCTCTATTATATCACAAAGATCCGTCCGGGTGCAAAGGGCGAGGGCCTGACGTTCTACGGTCCTGAAGAGGCCATCATTGCCCACAATGAAGGTAAGTGCGACCTCCATGCACAGGTAAAGGTCGTTGTCGACGACATCGTTGATGGCAAGGCTCAGCGTCATATGGTTGAAACCTCTGTAGGTCGTGTCATTGTCAATGGCATCATTCCGAAGGAAGTGGGTTATGTGAATACGGTCATTTCTAAGAAGAGTCTGCGTGGTATCATCGCCGACGTGATTGAGAATGTCGGTTTTGCTGAGGCATGTGAGTTCCTCGATGGTATCAAGAACCTCGGTTATCGCATGGCTTATCTGGCTGGTTTGTCATTCAACCTCGATGATATCATCATCCCGAAGGAGAAGGCAGAACTGATCGAGAAAGGTAATCAGCAGGTGCGTGAAATCACCGACAACTATAACATGGGCTTTATCACTGATAACGAGCGATATAATCAGGTCATCGATACTTGGACCCATGTCAACAACGATATCGGTAACGTGCTGCTTAAGCAGATGACAGAGGCCGACCAGGGCTTCAACGCCGTCTTCATGATGCTCGACTCTGGTGCCCGTGGTTCGAAGGATCAGATCAAACAGCTTTCAGGTATTCGTGGTCTGATGGCCAAGCCGCAGAAAGCCGGTGCCGAAGGACGTGGTACTATTGAGAACCCGATTCTGTCGAACTTTAAAGAGGGTATGTCCGTGCTGGAGTACTTCATCTCTACCCACGGTGCTCGTAAGGGTCTGGCTGATACCGCTATGAAGACAGCCGATGCTGGTTATCTGACCCGTCGTCTGGTAGATGTCTCTCACGATGTGATTATCACAGAGGAGGACTGTGGTACGCTCCGCGGTCTGCAGTGCACGGCTCTGAAGAGCGGTGATGAGGTTATCTCAAGTCTGGCTGAGCGCATCCTCGGTCGTGTGTCAGTACATGACGTCGTGAACCCAAAGACCGGTGATGTTATTGTCGAGGCCGGTGAGGAGATCACTGAGGCTATCGCCGATGCTATCGAGAAGGCTGACATCGAGATGGTGGAGATCCGTTCGGTGCTCACCTGTGAGTCGAAGAAGGGCGTCTGCATGAAGTGCTATGGCCGAAACCTCGCAACCCGTCGCATGGTTCAGAAGGGTGAGGCTGTCGGTGTGATTGCTGCTCAGGCTATCGGTGAGCCGGGTACACAGCTGACGCTTCGTACGTTCCACGCTGGTGGTGTGGCTGGTAACGCCGCTGCCAATGCTAGCATCGTATGTAAATATGATCGTGCACAGATTGAGATGGAGGAGGTACGTACCGTACCGTTCGATGAGGATGGTAACGAGTGCGAGATGGTTGTCAGCCGTCTTGGTGAACTCCGTTTCGTCGATCCTAATACGAAGATTGTTCTTTCCACCGTTAACGTTCCTTACGGTTCATCTCTGTATTTCCACAGCGGTGATGAGGTAGGTAAGGGTGATAAGATTGCCCAGTGGGATCCGTTCAACGCCGTCATCGTAACCGAGTATGCAGGTCGTCTCAAGTTCAATGATGTCATTGAGGGTGTCACCTTCCGTTCTGAGACTGACGAGACCACAGGTCTGACAGAGAAGATCGTCACTGAGTCGAAGGATCGCTCAAGGGTTCCGACCTGTGATGTGATCGATGCCAATGGTGAGGTGATAGGAACCTATAACTTCCCAGTAGGTGGTCACGTTGTTGTTGAGGATGGCCAGACCGTCAAGACCGGTGAGACGTTGGTGAAGATTCCGCGTGCAGCTGCTAAGGGTGGTGATATCACTGGTGGTCTGCCTCGCGTTACAGAACTCTTCGAGGCTCGTAACCCGTCTAACCCTGCTGTCGTCAGTGAAATCGATGGTGAGGTCACCATGGGTAAGGTAAAGCGTGGTAATCGTGAAATCGTCGTTACCTCTAAGACTGGTGAACAGCGTCGTTATCTTGTGTCTCTGTCAAAGCAGATCCTGGTACAGGAGCATGATGCCGTTCGTGCTGGTACACCGCTCTCTGATGGTGTCATCACGCCGGCCGACATCTTGGCCATCAAGGGTCCCACCGCTGTTCAGGAGTATATTGTGAATGAGGTACAGGATGTGTATCGTCTGCAGGGTGTGAAGATCAACGACAAGCACTTTGAGATTATCGTTCGTCAGATGATGCGTAAGGTTCAGATCAACGAACCTGGAGATACAGCATTCCTTGAGCAGGAGATTGTCGATAAGCTTGACTTCGCTGAGGAGAATGATCGTATCTGGGGTAAGAAGGTCGTCATCGACGCTGGTGACTCTGAGAACCTGCAGAAGGGTCAGATTGTCACCGCCCGCAAGCTCCGTGACGAGAACTCTTTACTGAAGCGCCGTGACCTGCGTCTTGTCCAGGTGCGTGATGCTGTGCCTGCTACATCTACTCAGATCCTGCAAGGTATCACACGTGCTGCCCTTCAGACTAAGTCGTTCATGTCAGCTGCATCGTTCCAGGAGACCACGAAGGTGCTCAACGAGGCTGCCATCCGCGGCAAGGTGGATTATCTGGAAGGCATGAAGGAGAACGTGATCTGCGGTCACCTGATTCCTGCCGGTACCGGTCTTCGTGAGTTCGACAAGATCATTGTCGGCTCAAAGGAAGAGTATGAGCGCATTCAGGCCAATCGTAAGAATGTGCTGGACTTTGCCGAGGAAACGGTGCTTGACGAGAAATAGTTCGGACTAATTTTCTTTTTCTATCATAGAGGTGGGGTATTGTGCATTTTGCGCAGTACTCCCTTCTTTTTAAGGTTAATCATTATGAAAAATGTTATATCTTGTTAAATGATGTGTGTTGACGGCTTTTTCTCCCTATTAAATTAGGTGGATTCGGAAAATAGTTGTACCTTTGCAGCCCGAAACGCCTTTGTGAAGGTGGATTGGCTTTGTAAAGTGCTGAATATAAACAAAATAACATATATAAATAAATTAAAATTAAAGTATTATGCCTACAATTTCACAATTGGTAAGAAAGGGCAGAAAGGAAATCGTTGACAAGTCAAAGTCACCTGCGCTGGACAACTGTCCTCAGCGTCGTGGAGTCTGCGTACGTGTCTATACGACAACCCCGAAGAAGCCTAATTCGGCTATGCGTAAGGTAGCCCGTGTTCGTCTGACAAACCAGAAGGAAGTAAACTCCTACATCCCCGGTGAGGGTCACAACCTGCAGGAGCACTCTATCGTGCTTGTTCGCGGTGGACGTGTGAAGGACCTCCCCGGTGTACGTTACCACATCGTTCGCGGTACGCTTGATACCGCAGGTGTAGCAAACCGCACACAGCGTCGTTCTAAGTACGGTGCTAAACGTCCTAAGGCTAAGAAGTAAATGACCGGAGATGGTCAGTCAGGCCGAAAAAACAAGAAATTAAAAATCGTTTTGCTGGAGAGAAGCGTTAGAAAGGTTGAGTAAATGCTCGCGTGAGAGCATTGAAGAACAAGTAAGAACAGCCCCCAAGCAGAATTTAATCATTCAAAAACAAAATGAGAAAAGCAAAACCAAAGAAGCGTGTGATCCTGCCGGATCCCGTGTTTAACGACCAGAAGGTCTCTAAGTTCGTGAATCACCTGATGTACGATGGTAAGAAGACCAAGTCGTATGAGATTTTCTACAATGCACTGGAAACAGTGAAGGCAAAGATGCAGAACGAGGAGAAGTCTGCCCTTGAGATTTGGAAACAGGCCCTCGACAACATTACTCCTCAGGTGGAGGTTAAGAGCCGTCGTATCGGTGGTGCTACCTTCCAGGTTCCTACTGAGATTCGTCCCGACCGTAAGGAGAGCATCTCAATGAAGAACATGATTGCATTTGCTCGCAAGCGCAGTGGCAAGTCTATGGCTGATAAGCTTGCAGCAGAGATCATGGATGCTTTCAACAATCAGGGTGGTGCTTTCAAGCGTAAGGAAGATATGCACCGTATGGCTGAGGCTAACCGCGCATTTGCACACTTCAGATTCTAAGATAGGTATTAAGGTAAAGAAGTTAAAGGATAAGCAAGACAATGGCAAATCGCGATTTACATTTGACGAGAAACATCGGTATTATGGCTCACATCGATGCCGGTAAGACAACCACTTCTGAGCGTATTCTGTTCTATACAGGAAAGACTCATAAGATTGGTGAGGTGCATGATGGTGCTGCAACGATGGACTGGATGGCTCAGGAGCAGGAGCGTGGTATTACTATTACCTCTGCTGCAACTACCTGTAACTGGACATGGAACAACAAGACCTTCAAGATCAATCTGATCGATACTCCGGGACACGTGGACTTTACTGCTGAGGTAGAGCGCTCACTGCGTGTGCTTGATGGTGCTGTGGCTACTTATTCTGCTGCCGATGGTGTTCAGCCTCAGTCTGAGACCGTATGGCGTCAGGCTGATAAGTATAATGTGCCCCGTATTGGTTACGTGAACAAGATGGACCGTTCTGGTGCCGACTTCTTCGAGACTGTTCAGCAGATGAAGGACATCCTGGGCGCTAACCCTGTTGTAATTCAGGTGCCTATCGGTGCTGAGGAGAACTTCAAGGGTCTGGTTGACCTGATCAAGATGAAGGCTATCCTGTGGCACGATGAGACCATGGGTGCAGAGTATGATGTCGAGGAGATTCCCGCTGATTTGAAGGATGAGTGCGACGAGTGGCGTAATAAGCTGCTTGAGGCTGCTGCTGAATATGATGAGGCTCTGATGGAGAAGTATTTCGACGATCCTAACTCAATCACTGAGGATGAGATCATCGCAGCCATCCGTAAGGGAACCATCTCAATGGCTTGCACTCCGATGCTTTGCGGTTCTTCTTATAAGAATAAGGGTGTTCAGCCCCTGCTCGATTATGTGTGTGCATTCCTGCCCGCCCCTGTTGATGTAGAGGTGATCAAGGGTACTAACCCCAACACTGACGAGGAAGAGGATCGTAAGCCCTCTGACGATGAGCCTACTGCAGCTCTGGCATTTAAGATTGCTACCGACCCGTATATGGGCCGTCTGGTATTCTTCCGCGTTTATTCAGGTAGCGTGAAGGCTGGTTCATACGTATTCAATCCCCGTTCAGGAAAGAAGGAGCGTATCAGCCGTCTGTTCCAGATGAACTCCAATAAGGAGATTCCTATGGAGTCGATTGACGCCGGTGATATCGGTGCAGGTGTAGGTTTCAAGGATATCCGTACTGGTGATACCCTCTGTGCTGAGGAGGCTCCCATCGTACTGGAGTCTATGACTTTCCCCGATACTGTGATCTCTATCGCTGTTGAACCTAAGTCTCAGGCCGATGTTGCCAAGCTCGATAACGGTCTTGCTAAGTTGGCTGAGGAAGATCCTACTTTCACCGTTCGTACCGACGAGCAGAGTGGTCAGACCATTATCTCAGGTATGGGTGAGCTCCACCTTGACATCATTATCGACCGTCTGAAGCGTGAGTTCAAGGTTGAATGTAACCAGGGTAAGCCTCAGGTGAACTATAAGGAGGCCATCACTAAGACAGTGATGAACTACCGTGAGGTTTACAAGAAGCAGTCTGGTGGTCGTGGTAAGTTCGCTGACATCATCGTGAACGTAGGTCCTGTTGATGACGATTGGGATATCGCTAAGAATGGTGGCCTGCAGTTCGTCAACGAGGTGAAGGGTGGTAATATTCCTAAGGAGTTTATCCCCTCTATCCAGAAGGGCTTTGAGGCTGCCATGAAGAATGGTATCCTCGGTGGCTACCCAATGGATTCACTGAAAGTTGTCGTTGTCGATGGTTCGTTCCACCCCGTAGACTCTGACCAGCTCTCATTCGAGATTGCTGCCCAGATGGCCTACAAGGCAGTCTGCGCTCAGGCTAAGCCTGTGCTGATGGAGCCTATCATGAAGCTCGAGGTCGTTACTCCTGAGGAGAACATGGGTGACGTGATCGGCGACCTCAACAAGCGCCGTGGTCAGGTAGAGGGTATGGACGAGGCTCGCTCAGGTGCCCGTGTCGTTAAGGCCATGGTTCCCCTGTCAGAGATGTTCGGCTATGTTACCGCTCTGCGTACAATCACCTCTGGTCGTGCTACCAGCTCAATGGAGTATGATCACCATGCACCGCTCTCAAGCTCTATCGCTAAGGCTGTGCTCGAGGAGGTTAAGGGCCGCGCAGACCTCGTATAATATGATAAGGTAAAAGTGAAGAGTGAAAAGTGAATAATTTGCTTCCGCTCTTCACTTCACCCATAAACGCTGCCGCTGAGCAAATGACTCTTTAGCGACAGTTCTAAAATTTAGTTTTTAATAATTTATTTTTAATTTAAGACAATGAGTCAGAAAATTCGTATCAAGCTGAAGAGCTACGACCACAAACTCGTGGACAAGTCAGCAGAGAAGATTGTGAAGGCTGTCAAGGCCACAGGTGCTATCATCAGCGGTCCTATCCCCCTTCCCACACACAAGCGTATCTACACCGTGAACCGTTCAACCTTCGTTAACAAGAAGTCACGTGAGCAGTTCCAGCTGTCAGACTACAAGCGTCTGATCGACATCTACAGCTCAACGGCCAAGACGGTTGATGCTCTGATGAAGCTCGAGCTTCCCAGCGGTGTTGAGGTAGAGATCAAGGTATAGTCTATCGCGTCAAACCAATATTAATCGGCATTCCTGAAGCGGGAGTGCCGATTTTTTTTCCTTTGCTTGCAACTTTTCTGCGATAAGTCGCGTCTAATAGACAAAGACTAATTATTGAAGATATGCAAAGAGTTTTGATTTTATTAGTGTGTGTGGCAGCACTTACGAGCTGCAGTGTTAACATGAATGGCTGGAATACCGAACAGATAGACCCCAGCAATAATATAGTCACCAAGGATTTTAAACTCAAACCGTTCGAGGAGGTTAACATGCGATGTGTAGGCGCCGTGGAATTGGTACAGAGTGAAGCTAAGGATGGCATCGTGGAAATCACTGCTCCCGATAACTATATCGAGCTCTATCAGTTAGAAAGTGACCATGCTGAACTTAACATTGATTTCACCCGACATGGTATCAACATCCAAGCCAAGCAAGTAAGGATCAAAATCTATACCAACGATCTGACTAAGATTCATAACAGTGGGGCTGCCAATATCTGGATGGAGAAGCTTGACACCGACAAGATTGAAATTCTGAATAGTGGGGTAGGCGAGATTCGGGTGAGTGGTATCACCGACGATGCTAAGCTGGTGTGCAGCGGTGTAGGCAGCATCGATGCCGAGCATCTGAAGGCCCTGAACGTTGTGGCCAATGTTTCTGGTGTGGGTAGCATCACCTGTCATGCCTCTGAGAGTATCGAGGGCTCTGTTTCAGGCGTCGGCTCCCTGAAATATGCCGGCAACCCCAAACACAAGGATACCCACCGCTCTGGTGTTGGTAGTATCACTGCTCTATAGTCGTGTACTGAATAAGCCCCGTCAACTGGCGGGGCTTATTTATTGCTACTTCTTGTAGGCGTCTATCTTCTTCAGGTAATGCTTGCGGAAGTCGCGCCAGTGGTAATAGGGGGCGCAGTCGGTGCGGATAGGCAACTTAGCCTCCTTCTCATTGAGCAGCACCTTGAAGAGGATGTCGCTGTCGCTTGGGTCGCTTCGGTAGAAGATGAACTGCACGTTGGATCCCATTGGGAATACATCTGGGCACCACCAGCCTTTGGCTTCCAGCTTTTCCAGATCGTCGGTCTCCAGGTCGTAGCCGTTGATGCCGATGAGGCAGACGAGCGGCAACAAGACCGTCTCGTGTCCGTAGCGCAACTGCGCCGAGGGGTATGGGAGGCGTATGCTGCTGTCGGCATCGGCAATGATCTGTCGCAGCAGATAACGCTGGCTGTATGGCTGGGTGCCGCCGTTGAGCTTGCAGGCTCCGTGACGGATATACCATATAGCATTGTCAACCTCCCACAGACGGTAGAGCTCGTCGATATGGAAGATGTCGGTGATATAGGTGTTCTTGGAGAGGGGCGTGTGCACCTGGAAGAGTCCCATCTTCATCAGATAATAGTTGAAGTAGTCTTCATCGACGATCTCGTTCACGATATCGGGATTCTTGAATATCAGTTCCATCAACCGTGTGTTGCCCATGCGGTTGGCGATGAACTTATTATAGGCTTCCTTGGCTTGTGCAGACATCTGTATCTTTCGGAGATCACGATCCTGGTAGTTCATATAGCCCATGGTGCGCTTGCTACTCTCCATCGTGATACGGAGCCTGGGATTGATCTGTGCCAGCTCCATCATGGCAGTGCCCATCGACAAGATACAGCGTGGTACAATCGTGCTGCGAGCTTCTACATGGGCAGTGTCGCCGAGCACCTCGGGGAATCGCTCAGCCATGCGGCGGATAATCTCGCGGTGCTGGCGCCGGCCGTGTTCGGTAAGTTCGCCCCAACGGTCTTCAGAGTTGTTCATGATCTGTTTCATCACCTCGAGCACGCGTTGACCTGTGGGCGTCAGTTCGTCGAGACTGTCGGCATGCATCATCATCATGAAAGGTTCGTCGAACCCGCTACGGTTGCTGATATAGCGCGACCCGTGCCGGCCGTAATGGGAAATATAGAACGGCTGCTTGCCCTTTGGGGCCGGTGTCAGTTTCGCATCGATGCTGTCAGGGTAGATATGATAGTTGCATGAGGCATAAGCGCGGTTCTCTCTGATATGGTCTTTGACAGTCTGAGCAGAAATCGTCGAAAGGAGACTGCAGGCTGCTATCAGGGCGGCCGTCATTGTTGGGCGTATGATATGGTTGGTATGTTTCATTCCTTGCTTGATAGTTACTTACTTTATTTGGTTTTCTGGTTGAATCTGCGATTCTCGTAGCGGTAGAGTTTACGCAGGTAGTAGTGTTTCACATCCTGCCAGTGGTAGTATGGTGCACAATCGGTAGGTATGGGCAGTCTTGCCTCGCGCCCGTTAAGCAATACCTTCACCAGCACGTCGGGGTCGTCGGAGTCGCTGCGGTAGTGTATCATCTCGATGCTGCCGCCGAGTGGTGCGATGCGGTAGTCGGCCCAGCCTTTCTCCTCAAGTGAGTCTAGGCTTGCGGTGTGTAGTCCGTAACCGTCAAGCTCCATCAGACAAGCCAGCGACAAGACCACATTTTCGTGCGTGTAACGGATGTGTCCCACAAGAATATTGCGCTTTTGAATACTATCCCCCATATGCATCATGTTTCTGAGCAGGGAGCGTTGCAAATACGCCTGATAACCGCCGTTCGGGGTGTAGCCGCCATAGTTGATATAGTGCCAGGCGTTCTGCTTGAGCCAGTGGTTGTGTATTTCTTCCGGTGTGAAGATGTCATAAAGCATCACCTTGCCTGCCAGATCGGTATGCTGAATACAACCGGCGAGTAGGAACAACTGTTGGCTCAGGTCTGCAGTGTTGATGGCGCTTGCTACGTAGGCAGAGTCGTTGAACAGCGAGGCCATGAGCCTTGTGTCGTCGGTATGTCCGGCTGTGAATTCGGCGTATTTGGCTAGTGTTAGTGAGTCTGTGCGCTGGGAGGTAAGGAACTTGTCCTCTGGGTCCATAAAGTGTTCTTCCCTGTGTGAGGCCCTGATATTCAACTGCATCGGATGATGCATGCTTGCCAGTTGGAGCATGGCCTCGTTCATCGTCTCGATGCAGTGGTTGTGCATTGCGCTGCGGGCACTGTAATAGGCATTATCTACCAACATGTCTGGAAATCGCTCCATCATCTGGCGCATCATCGCACGTGCCTGATGCGTACCTTTTTGTGTAATCTCGCCAGTCCTGTTTTGGGCATCGAGCCGTATCTGATTCACTCTTTGGAGTACGTCATGTCCTAAAGTGGTCAGCTTGCCGAGGCTGTCGGCCTTGGCAAGGGTTGCATAGGGAGCTTCGTAACTTGCTGCTTTCAAGAGATAGTATGAAGCAGGGCTGCCGTAATGGTTGATATAGAACGGCTTTTTGCCTTTTGGAGCCGTGTCGGTTTGGATGGCAGGTACTGGAAGTGCGTAATAGAGACCTGCAGAACGATTGACATCATCTCGTAGTTCTTCTGCTACTGTCTGTGCTCCGGTTGATAGGCTTAGAAATAAAGTGAAAAATACTGCGAAAAAGGTTCTTATGGTCTGTTCCATTATGCTTAAATATGATATTCTGGCTGCAAAGTTATAAAAAAGAATTAAAAAATGCAAATTATTGACGAACAGATTTCCTATTTGGTCTAAAAAGTAGATCCAAGTGTAAAAAATACCCTAAAATATTTGGTGGGAAAGAAAAATATTAGTACCTTTGCACCCGCAAAAGTGCGTATTGCGCTGGCCCGAGAGCTAACAATACCCTGATAAATAGCAACTTAGCCTTCAAGAATGAAGCGTTTCGAGTTCCTTTTTAGGTGGGTTTTTATGCATCGGATAAGCGGATGACACTTAAAAAGAAACAAAATATACAAACATTATTTTAAATTTTAAACTGAAATGCCAGGATTAATTGGAAGAAAAATCGGAATGACATCCGTTTTCAGTGCCGACGGTAAGAATGTACCGTGCACTGTTATCGAAGCTGGTCCTTGTGTTGTAACTCAGGTTAAGTCTGTCGAGAAGGATGGCTACAAGGCTGTTCAGCTCGCCTTCGGAGAGAAGAAGGAGAAGAATACCACCAAAGCGATGATGGGTATCTTCAAGAAGGCTAACACGACACCCAAGGCCCACTTGGCCGAGTTCAAGTTCGATGCCGAGATGAATCTCGGTGACACCGTGACGGTTGACATCTTTGAAGGTGCCGAATTCGTTGACGTTGTCGGTACCTCTAAGGGTAAGGGATTCCAGGGCGTTGTGAAGCGTCACGGTTTCGGTGGTGTCGGCCAGAGTACACACGGTCAGGACGACCGTCTGCGCAAGCCGGGTTCTATCGGTGCTTGTTCTTATCCCGCCAAGGTGTTCAAAGGAATGCGCATGGGCGGACAGATGGGAGGTGACAGAGTGACAACTCAGAACCTCAGAGTGTTAAAGGTAATACCGGAGCACAACTTGATTCTCGTGAAGGGTAGCTGCGCTGGTTACAATGGTTCAACTGTATTAATCAACAAGTAAAGATGGAAGTTAGCGTATTAAATATCAAAGGTCAGGAGACCGGCCGCAAGGTGACTCTGAATGAGGCTATCTTCGGTATTGAACCTAATGACCACGTCGTTTATCTTGATGTGAAGCAGTATCTGGCCAACCAGCGTCAGGGTACGGCTAAGTCTAAGGAGAGAAGCGAAATTTCTGGTTCTACTCGCAAGCTCGGCCGTCAGAAGGGCGGTGGCGGTGCCCGTCATGGTGACATCAACTCTCCGCTGCTCCGTGGTGGTGCTCGCGTGTTTGGTCCGACACCTCGTGACTATAGCTTCAAACTGAACAAGAAGGTGAAGGCACTTGCTCGCAAGTCAGCTCTTTCTTATAAGGCTCAGGAGAACGCAATCGTCGTTGTTGAGGATTTCGATATGAATGCCCCCAAGACTAAAGAATTCGTAAATATTGCTAAAAATCTCAAAGTAGATAGCAAGAAGTCTCTCTTCGTTTTGTCAGGCACGAATAATAATGTATATTTGTCGGCTCGCAATCTGCAGGGTACAGAGGTTATGGAGGCATCTAAGCTCAATACCTACAAGGTGTTGAATGCTGATGTGCTTGTGATTTCTGAGAAGTCTCTGGAGACAATCGACGGTATCTTAAACAAGTAAAAGGAGACATCAGATATGGCATTTATCATTAAACCCCTGGTCACTGAGAAGATGACCAAGATCACAGACAAGACTTCTGAGCAGAAGACATACAAGGTGAAGGGTGAGGAGCGTACGAAGAAGGCTGAGACCAAGTACGGCTTCATTGTAAAGCCCGAGGCAAACAAGCTCGAGATTAAGAAGGAAGTGGAGAGTCTGTACAATGTGACAGTGATCGATGTGAACACGATTCGTTATGCCGGCAAGCGCTCTTCGCGCTATACCAAGGCTGGTCTGATTAAAGGTCAGAAGAACGCGTTCAAGAAGGCAATCGTTACTCTGAAAGAGGGCGATGTAATTGATTTTTATAGCAATATTCAATAATAAAAATGGCAGTACGTAAATTAAAGCCCGTTACACCGGGTCAAAGACACAAGGTTATTGGCACGTTCGAGGATATTACTGCATCCGTGCCAGAGAAGTCTCTCGTTTACGGTAAGCGTTCTACCGGTGGTCGAAACAACACCGGTAAGATGACTGTCCGCTACATGGGCGGCGGCCACAAGAGGAAGTATCGTCTGATCGACTTCAAGCGAGAGAAGGATGGTGTTCCAGCTGTAGTTAAGACAATCGAGTATGATCCGAACCGTTCGGCTCGTATCGCTCTGCTCTTCTACGCTGATGGTGAAAAACGTTATATCATTGCTCCTAATGGACTGCAGGTTGGTGCAACCCTGATGTCTGGTGCGGATGCAGTGCCCGAGGTGGGTAATGCACTTCCGTTGGCCAACATCCCCGTCGGTACCGTCATCCACAACATTGAGATGCGTCCCGGTCAGGGTGCCAAGCTCGTTCGTTCGGCTGGTAATTTCGCTCAGTTGACTTCTCGTGAGGGCAGCTATTGTGTAATCAAGCTCCCTTCAGGCGAGACACGTCAGATTCTCTCAGCTTGTAAGGCTACTGTAGGTAGTGTTGGTAACTCAGACCATGCTCTTGAGCAGTCTGGTAAGGCCGGTCGCAGCCGTTGGCTGGGTCAGCGCCCGCACAACCGTGGTGTTGTTATGAACCCGCATGATCACCCGATGGGTGGTGGTGAAGGACGTCAGTCTGGTGGTCACCCACGTTCACGTAAGGGTCTGTACGCTAAGGGTCTCAAGACTCGTGCACCGAAGAAGCTTTCGAACAAGTACATTATCGAAAGAGCTAACAAGAAGTAATCACGAAGTTAATTAGTAGAGTAAATTATGAGTCGTTCATTAAAGAAAGGTCCGTACATCAACGTATCACTCGAGAAGAAGATTCTCGCTATGAATGAGAGTGGTAAGAAGAATGTCGTCAAGACATGGGCCAGAGCATCAATGATTTCCCCGGACTTCGTGGGACACACTGTTGCAGTTCATAACGGTAACAAATTTATCCCTGTTTACGTTACAGAGAACATGGTTGGTCACAAGCTCGGTGAGTTCGCACCCACACGTCGCTTCGGTGGTCACGCTGGTAACAAGAAGTAATCCCAGGGTAAAGGTAAAAAAGTAAAAAAGTAAAAAAGTAAAATGGGAGCAAGAAAACATATTAAGGCTGAAGAAAGAAAAGCAGCACTTAAGACACAGTATTTTGCCAAGCTGAAGGGCTGCCCCTCTTCACCCCGTAAGATGCGCTATGTCGTTGACATGATTCGCGGCATGGAGGTTAATCGCGCGCTGGGTGTGCTTCGTTTCTCGAAGAAGGCAGCTGCAGCTGATGTAGAGAAACTCCTCCGCTCGGCTATCGCTAACTGGGAAGCCAAGAACGATCGTAAGGCTGAGGATGGTGAGCTTTATGTGACCCGCGTGTTCGTTGACGAGGGTGTTACTATGAAGAGAATGAGACCGGCACCTCAGGGTCGCGGCTATCGTATCCGCAAGCGTTCTAATCACGTGACCCTGTTCGTTGACGCTAAAACTAATGATGTAAAAGAATAAGTATGGGACAGAAAGTTAATCCAATAAGCAACCGTCTTGGTATTGTAAGAGGTTGGGATTCAAATTGGTTCGGAGGCAAAGACTTCGGAGATAACCTGGTAGAGGATCAGAAAATCCGCAAGTATCTGAACGAGCGTCTGGCCAAGGCTAGCGTTTCGAAGATTGTCATCGAGCGCACACTGAAACTGGTTACCATTACTATCTGCACGGCTCGTCCGGGTATCGTCATTGGTAAAGGTGGACAGGATGTCGATAACTTGAAGGAGGAACTGAAGAAGCTCTACGACAAGGAGATCCAAATTAATATCTTCGAGGTGAAGCGCCCTGAGCTCGATGCCACGATTGTTGCTAACAACATCGCTCGCCAGGTAGAGGGCAAGATCGCTTATCGCCGTGCCATCAAGATGGCCATCCAGAACACGATGCGTGCTGGTGCAGAGGGTATCAAGGTACAGATCTCTGGTCGTCTGAACGGTGCTGAAATCGCACGTAGCGAGATGCTTAAGGAAGGTCGTACGCCGCTGCACACTTATCGTGCCGACATCGACTACTGCCATGCAGAGGCACTGACCAAGGTTGGTCTGCTGGGCATCAAGGTATGGATCTGCCGCGGCGAGATTTACGGTGACGTGGATCTGGCTCCGAACTTCGCCCAGGAGAAGACGGGTGGTCGTTCAAACGGCGGTAACCGTGGCGGTGACAGGAAGTTCCGTAACAAGAAGAAGTAATAACCGTATTAAAGTAGAAACTTATTATGTTACAGCCAAAAAGAGTAAGATATAGAAGACCTCAGGACGGACGCGGCAACAAAGGCAACGCCCACAGAGGTACAACGTTGGCTTTCGGCAGCTTCGGCATCAAGACTATGGATGCAAAGTGGATCGACAGCCGTCAGATTGAGGCAGCACGTGTTGCCATCAACCGTTATATGAACCGTGAGGGTCAGGTATGGATCCGCATCTTCCCCGACAAACCAATCACTCGCAAGCCTGCTGACGTGCGAATGGGTAAGGGTAAGGGTGATCCCGCAGGATGGGTTGCACCTGTTACACCGGGCCGTATCCTCTTTGAAGTAGAAGGCGTTCCTTTCGACGTGGCTAAGGAGGCTCTCCGTCTCGGTGCCCAGAAACTGCCTGTTAAGACAAAGTTTGTTGTTAGACGTGATTACGATAAAAACGCTTAATTAGAGTATGAAGATTAAAGAAGTAAGAGAGCTCGAGACCAAGGATCTGGCCGAGCGCATTGAGGCCGAGGTTGCAAAGTACAACCAGATGAAGCTGAACCACGCCATTACTCCACTTGAGAATCCATCTCAGATTAAGGCTGCTCGTCGTGATATCGCACGCATGAAATCAGAACTTCATCAGAGAGAACTTAAAAAATAACAATGGTCCAGATGGAAACAAGAAATTTAAGAAAGACAAGACAGGGTGTCGTTATCAGCAACAAGATGGATAAAACCATTGTTATTGCCGCAAAGTTCAAGGAGAAGCACCCTATTTATGGTAAGTTTGTCCAGAAGACAAAGAAGTATCACGTACACGACGAGAAGAACGAGTGCAATGTAGGTGATACCGTGCTCATTATGGAAACCCGTCCTCTGTCAAAGACAAAGAGATGGAGATTAGTTCAAATCGTAGAAAAAGCTAAGTAATTATGATACAGACAGAATCAAGACTTACAGTAGCTGACAACAGCGGTGCACGCGAGGCTCTTTGCATCCGTGTACTGGGCGGTACCAAACGCCGTTATGCCAGCGTAGGTGATATCATCGTCGTCTCTATCAAGAACGCGATCCCTACAAGTGATGTGAAGAAGGGTGCAGTATCTAAGGCTTTGGTTGTTCGCACAAAGAAGGAAATTCGTCGTGCTGATGGTTCATACATCCGTTTCGATGACAATGCCTGTGTGCTCCTGAACAATGCTGGTGAGCTTCGTGGTAGCCGTATCTTCGGCCCTGTGGCACGTGAGCTCCGCGCCGTGAATATGAAGGTCGTTTCTTTGGCACCTGAGGTACTTTAATTATTAAATGATAATAAGAAATGGCAAAGTTCAATATTAAGAAAAACGATACAGTCATCGTTCTGGCCGGTGAGGACAAGGGCAAGACTGGTAAGGTGCTGAAGGTGATGGCCGACAAAGAGCGTGCTCTTGTAGAGGGCGTTAATATGGTCAACAAGAGCGCCAAGCCAAGTGCCAAGAATCCTCAGGGAGGCTTTGTGAAGATGGAGGCTCCTATTCACATCTCAAATATTAGTTTGATTGATCCGAAGAGCGGCAAGGCTACCCGCGTAGCTATCAAGCGCGAAGGTAAGAAGGTCGTTCGTATCGCAAAAAAATCAGGGGAGGAGATTAAGTAATGGCAAATACAGCACAGTTAAAGGCAGAGTATAAGGAGAAGATCGCTCCCGCTCTGCAGAAGCAGTTCAACTACACTTCTGCAATGCAGATTCCTGTCCTGAAGAAGATTGTCGTCAACCAGGGTCTGGGTGATGCCACACAGGACAAGAAAATCATCGATGTAGCAATCAATGAGATTTCAGCTATCTGCGGTCAGAAGGCTGTTGCAACCTACTCTAAGAAAGATATCGCCAACTTCAAACTTCGTAAGAAGATGCCTATTGGTGTTATGGTGACACTGCGCCGCGAGCGTATGTATGAGTTCCTTGAGAAACTCGTCCGCATCGCTTTGCCCCGTATCCGTGACTTCAAGGGTATCGAGAGCAAGTTCGATGGTCGTGGTAACTACACACTGGGTATCCAGGAGCAGATTATCTTCCCCGAGATCAATATCGATTCAGTAGATCGCATTCAGGGTATGAACATTACCTTCGTGACCTCAGCTCAGACTGACGAGGAAGGTTTTGCTCTGCTGAAGGCTTTCGGTCTTCCATTCAAAAACTCTAAAAACGATTAAGAGATATGGCAAAAGAATCAATGAAAGCCCGCGAGGTGAAGCGCGCCAAGCTCGTTGCCCGCTATGCTGAGAAGCGTGCGGCCCTGAAGAAGGTCATTGCTACCAGTGAGGATCCCGCTGAGGCTTATGAGGCAGCCCGCAAGCTGCAGAGCATCCCCAAGAACGCTAACCCCATCCGTTTGCACAACCGCTGCAAGATCACGGGTCGTCCAAAGGGTTACATGCGCCAGTTCGGTCTCTCCCGTATTCAGTTCCGTGAGATGGCATCAAGCGGTCTGATTCCCGGTGTGAAGAAGGCTAGCTGGTAAGAAACTCATTAATGCGAACGAGATTTCAAATTATTTAATATTGTCGGGGCAGTCCCGATTAATTAAAAACTTTATTTTATGACAGATCCAATAGCAGATTATCTGACAAGACTCAGAAACGCGATTATGGCACACCATCGTGTCGTAGAGGTTCCTGCGTCAAACTTGAAGAAGGAAATCACTAAGATCCTCTTCGAGAAGGGTTACATCCTGAACTACAAGTTCATCGAGGATGGCCCTCAGGGTACTATCAAAGTAGCCCTGAAGTACGATCCCGCAACTCGTGAAAACGCCATCAAGTGCCTGAAGAGAGTATCCACTCCGGGTCTCCGCAAGTACACTGGCTACAAGGACATGCCGAGAGTTATTAACGGACTGGGAATTGCAATTCTTTCCACGTCCAAAGGTGTAATGACGGACAAAGAGGCTGCCGACCTGAAGATCGGTGGTGAGGTTCTTTGCTACGTATATTAATTGGAGGATAGAATATGTCAAGAATAGGAAAATTGCCAATTAGTATCCCTGCAGGCGTTACAGTTGCTCAGGATAAGGATGGTATCGTTACCGTTAAAGGTCCTAAGGGAGAGCTTTCACAGAAGGTAGACCCGTCTATCAAGGTTAAGATTGAGGATGGTCACGTTACATTTGAGATCGACGAGAACAGCCCTGTCAATGTTAAGCAGAAGCAGGCTTTCCACGGTCTCTATCGTGCACTTGTCAATAATATGGTAGTAGGCGTGAGCGAAGGTTACAAGAAAGAGATGGAACTCGTCGGTGTTGGTTACCGTGTATCCAACCAGGGCAACATCATCGAGTTTGCACTCGGTTATACTCACCCGATTTTCCTCCAGCTTCCGAAGGAAGTAAAGGTGGAGACCAAGTCGGAGCGTAACCAGAATCCGCAGATTATCCTGGAGTCCTGCGACAAGCAGCTGCTCGGTCTGATTTGTGCTAAAATTCGTTCTTTCCGTATGCCTGAGCCTTACAAAGGAAAGGGTATTTTGTTCAAGGGTGAGGTTATCCGCCGCAAGTCGGGTAAGTCAGCATCGGCTAAGTAATCTTAGAATTGAAGGATTGAAAAATTAAAGAATTGAAGATTATGACAACAAAGAAAGAAGAAAGACGAATTAAGATCAAATATAGAATTCGCAAGAACGTGTTCGGCACAGCCGAGCGTCCCCGTCTGAGCGTGTTCCGCTCCAACAAGCAGATCTATGCTCAGGTCATCAATGACTTGGAAGGTAAAACACTTGCATCTGCTAGTTCTCTGGGCCTTGAGGCAATGCCTAAGATCCAGCAGGCTGAGAAGGTCGGTGAGTTGGTAGCCAAGAAGGCTCAGGAGGCTGGCGTTACAGCCGTTGTCTTCGACCGTAACGGCTATCTTTATCATGGCCGTGTGAAGTCGCTTGCAGACGCAGCTCGTAAAGGTGGACTTAATTTCTAAACGATTATGGCAATGAACAAAGTTAAAGTAAATAGTGACGTAGAGTTGAAAGACAGACTGGTTGCCATCAACCGTGTTACAAAAGTAACGAAGGGTGGTCGCACCTTTACATTCGCAGCTATTGTTGTTGTCGGAGACGGCAACGGCATCATCGGCTGGGGCTTGGGTAAGGCTGGTGAAGTGACAGCAGCCATTGCCAAGGGTGTTGAGGCAGCCAAGAAGAATCTTGTCAAGGTACCTGTTCTGAAAGGTACTATTCCTCATGAGATGGAGGCTCGCTTCGGCGGTGCTCAGGTCTTCCTGAAGCCAGCAGCTGCTGGTACTGGTCTGGTGGCCGGTGGTGCTATGCGTGCCGTTCTGGAGAGCATCGGTATCAAGGACGTGCTTGCAAAGTCGAAGGGTTCTTCTAACCCTCACAACCTGGTAAAGGCTACTATTATTGCCTTGAGTCAGATGCGCGACGCCTACACGGTTGCAGGAACACGTGGTATCAGTATGGAAAAGGTATTTAGAGGATAAGGAGAAACAAGACTATGGCAACAATTAAGGTAAAGCAGATTAAGAGTAAGATCGGTTATCCCGTGGATCAGAAGCGTACGCTCGAGGCTCTCGGCCTGCGCAAGATTTCTCAGGTTGTTGAGGTAGAGGATACTCCTTCAATCCGTGGTATGATCCGTAAGGTTCATCACTTAGTGACCGTTATCGACTAATAACAACATTTTAAAGTAGATTCGATTATGAAACTGAATAATTTAAAGCCAGCTGAAGGCTCAACCCATTCACGTCGTCGTATCGGTCGCGGACCTGGTTCTGGTCTGGGCGGTACCTCTACCCGTGGTCACAAGGGTGCCAAGGCTCGTTCTGGTTATAAGAGAAAGATTGGTTTCGAAGGTGGTCAGATGCCGCTCCAGCGTCGCGTGCCGAAGGCTGGTTTCAAGAACATCAACCACAAGGAGTATTTTGCCGTGAACCTCGCTACCCTGCAGAGACTTGCTGAGGAGAAGAACCTCACTAAGATTGGTGTGGCAGAACTCGTAGCAGCTGGTCTTACCAATGGTAAGGAGCTGGTGAAGGTTCTTGGTAATGGTGAGCTGAAAGCTAAGATTGATGTCGAGGCTAATGCTTTCTCAAAGACTGCCGAAGAGGCTATCAAGGCAGTAGGTGGTAACGCAACAAAAATCTAAACTGTAAGATGAAGAAGTTAATAGAGACACTGAAGAACATCTGGAAGATTGAGGACTTGCGCCAGCGCATCCTCATTACTCTCCTTTTCGTAGCGATTTATCGTTTTGGCTCGTTTGTCGTTCTCCCGGGTATTAACCCTTCGATGCTGAGTCAGCTGCAGTCTCAGACTGCCGGCGGTCTGATGTCGCTGCTGGATATGTTCTCCGGTGGTGCATTCTCCAATGCGTCAATCTTCGCACTTGGAATCATGCCTTATATCTCTGCTTCTATCGTAATGCAGCTTCTTGCTGTCGCTGTTCCTTACGTGCAGAAGATGCAGCGTGAGGGCGAGAGTGGCCGTAAGAAAATCAGTATGTATACCCGATGGCTGACAGTAGCAATCCTGCTGTTCCAGGCACCGGGTTACCTGATGAACCTTAAGATGCAGGCCGGGGCTGCCCTTGCTACGGGCATTTCTTGGTCTGTATTCATGGTTCCTGCCGTTATCATCCTCTCCGCAGGAAGTATGTTCATCCTGTGGCTGGGTGAGCGCATTACGGATAAGGGTATAGGCAATGGTATCTCGCTGATCATTATGATTGGTATCATCGCACGCCTGCCTCAGGCTTTCATTCAGGAGGTATCTTCACGCTTTACTGCCATTACTGGTGGTGGTCTCGTGATGTTCCTGGTGGAAATCCTTATTCTCTATGCAGTTGTCTGCGCATCTATCGTTCTGGTACAGGGTGTCCGTAAGGTGCCCGTACAGTATGCAAAGCGTCTTGTAGGAAACAAGCAGGTGGGTGGTGCCCGTCAGTATATTCCGTTGAAATTGTTCGCAGCCAATGTGATGCCTATCATCTTTGCTCAGGCACTGATGTTCATCCCGCTGACTATCGTTCAGTATTCGGCTCCCGAGAATGCTAGTTGGTTCGTCCGTACGATGCTTGATCATCACAGTTGGACATACAACATCATTTTCGCTATACTGATCATCGCGTTTACGTATTTCTATACGGCTATAACGCTCAACCCGACTCAGATGGCTGAGGACATGAAGCGTAACAATGGCTTTATCCCAGGTGTGAAGCCTGGTAAGGAGACAGCAGAATACATCGACACCGTAATGTCGCGTATCACGTTGCCTGGTTCATTGTTCATCGCCTTCATTGCCATCATGCCGGCTCTTGCCAGCTTGCTGAATGTTCAGGATGCTTTCTCTCAGTTCTTTGGTGGTACTTCACTGCTGATCTTGGTTGGTGTTGTGCTCGACACACTTGCACAGATTGAGAGTCACTTGCTGATGCGCCACTATGATGGCCTGCTTAGCTCCGGTCGTATACACGGCCGTGGAATGGCTGCATATTAATCTTCTATGAAGATATTTCTGAAGACAGAAGATGAGATAGAGCTGATGCGCCAGGCGAACCGACTCGTCGGACAGACGCTTGGAGAATTGGCAAAACATATCAAGCCTGGTGTAACGACCCTCCAGTTGGACCGGATAGCCGAGGAGTTCATTAGAGACCACGGTGCCGTCCCTACATTCAAGGGGTTCCCGAATCCATATGGAGGGCCGTTTCCTGCCAGCATCTGCACATCAGTTAATGATGTTGTGGTACATGGTGTGCCGAACAGTGAGACCGTATTGAAGGATGGAGATATCATCTCCATTGACTGCGGTACCCTCTTGAATGGTTTCAACGGTGACTCTTGCTATACGTTTTGCGTAGGCGAGGTTGCAGAGGATGTCAAGAAGCTCCTTAAGACCACGAAGGAGGCACTCTATCTAGGAATAGAGAACGCTGTTGCCGGTAAGCACCTCGGTGATATCAGTAGTGCTGTTCAGGAACATTGCGAGGCTCAAGGCTATGGCGTGGTTCGCGAACTCACTGGTCACGGTATCGGGAGGGATATGCATGAGGATCCACAGGTGCCCAACTATGGCAGGCGAGGCAATGGCGTCATGATGAAGGCCAGTATGTGTATTGCGATTGAGCCTATGATTACAATGGGCAATCGCGCCATCTGGATGGATCAAGACCGATGGACAATCCGTACGCGTGACGGAAAACCGGCTGCTCATTTCGAGCATACCATTGCCATTCGTAAAGGAAAGGCTGAAATATTGTCTTCGTTTGATGAGGTAGAACAGTTAGAGGGAAATTTATATTAGATTATATGGCAAAACAATCCGCTATTGAGCAGGACGGGACAATCGTTGAGTCATTGTCGAATGCGATGTTTCGTGTGGAACTGGAAAATGGAGTACAGATTATTGCGCATATCTCAGGCAAGATGAGAATGCACTATATCAAGATCCTTCCTGGTGACAAGGTCAAGGTAGAGATGAGTCCTTATGACCTGACAAAAGGACGAATTGTATTCAGATACAAATAAACAAAAGGAACAAATATGAAAACAAGAGCATCATTGAAGAAGCGTACCCCAGATTGTAAGATTGTACGTCGTAAGGGACGCCTGTTCGTTATCAACAAGAAGAACCCTAAGTATAAAATGCGTCAGGGTTAATGTTAAATAAGCATAAAATGTGCGGAGGTTTGAGAAAATCTTCGTAACTTTGCATGCTTTTTAGCAGAATTTCGAAATTTAAAGTATTTATTTTTATCTTTTTTATTAACAAATGGCAATAAGAATTGTTGGAGTAGATTTGCCCCAGAACAAGCGTGGCGAAATCGCATTGACCTATATCTATGGTATTGGTCGAAGTAGTTCAGCAAAGATATTGGATAAGGCAGGTGTCAGCCGCGACCTGAAGGTCAGTGAGTGGAGTGACGACCAGGCAGCTAAAATCCGTGAAATTATCGGCGCTGAATTCAAAGTGGAAGGTGATCTCCGCAGCGAGATCCAGTTGAATATCAAGCGACTGATGGATATTGGTTGCTATCGTGGAGTCCGTCATCGTAATGGTCTTCCTGTTCGTGGTCAGAGCACAAAGAATAATGCTCGTACCCGTAAGGGAAAGAAGAAGACTGTTGCTAACAAGAAGAAGGCTACGAAGTAATTCTAAGTTGAACGATTAAAGGATTTAAGAATTATGGCAAAGAAAACAGTCACTTCAAAGAAGAGAAACGTGAGAGTGAACGCTATTGGTCAGCTCCACGTACACAGTTCTTTTAATAATATCATTGTATCTCTTGCAAACGACGAAGGTCAGATTATCTCCTGGTCATCAGCTGGTAAGATGGGCTTCCGTGGTTCAAAGAAGAATACACCGTATGCTGCCCAGATGGCTGCAGAAGACTGCGCAAAGGTTGCTTATGACCTTGGTCTTCGTAAGGTTAAGGCTTATGTGAAGGGTCCCGGTAATGGTCGTGAGTCGGCTATCCGTGCTATTCACGGAGCAGGCATTGAGGTTATGGAGATTGTAGATGTTACGCCGCTGCCGCACAATGGCTGCCGTCCTCCGAAGCGTCGTAGAGTTTAATTTGGATTTTTTTTGTAATTATGGCAAGATATTTAGGACCGAAATCAAAGATTGCACGCCGTTTTGGTGAACCCATTTTCGGCGCAGACAAAGTTTTGTCCCGTAGGAACTTCCCCCCGGGACAGCATGGCAATAACCGTCGTCGCAAGATGTCGGAGTATGCAGTCATGTTGGCAGAGAAGCAGAAGGCTAAGTACACTTATGGTGTGCTTGAGCGCCAGTTCCGTAATATGTTTGAGAAGGCTGCCAAGGCCGACGGTATCACCGGTGAGGTGCTTCTCCAGTTGCTGGAGAGCCGACTCGACAATGTTGTGTTCCGTTTGGGTATTGCTCCTACTCGTGCTGCTGCACGTCAGCTCGTGGGTCACAAGCACATTACTGTAGATGGTCAGGTAGTTAACATACCTTCTTACAATGTAAAACCAGGACAGATAGTTGCTGTTCGCGAGAAGTCGAAGTCACTCGAGGTTATCGAGGCTGCTCTTGCTGGTTTTAATCACAGTAAGTATCCCTGGATCGAATGGGATGAGAACTCTAAGAGTGGTAAGTTCCTGCACAAGCCGGAGCGTGCTGACATCCCTGAGAACATTAAGGAACAGTTAATCGTTGAGTTGTACTCTAAGAACTAAAATCATTTAAATTAATGGCGATATTAGCATTTCAAAAACCTGATAAAGTCGTAATGTTGGAAGCCAACGACAAGTTCGGCAAGTTCGAATTTCGTCCGTTGGAACCTGGGTTCGGTGTAACCATCGGTAATGCCCTTCGCCGCATACTTCTTTCATCGCTCGAGGGCTATGCTATCAACACCATCCGTATTTCTGGTGTGGAGCATGAGTTCTCTTCAGTACCTGGTGTTAAGGAAGATGTGACCAACATTATCTTGAACTTGAAGCAAGTTCGGTTCAAGCAAGTAGTAGAAGAATTCGAGAACGAGAAAGTCAGTATCACGGTCGAGAATTCTACCGAATTCAAAGCCGCAGACATCGGCAAGTATCTGACTGGATTTGAGGTGCTGAATCCCGATTTGGTGATTTGTCATTTAGATTCCAAGGCATCGATGCAGATTGATCTTACAATCAACAAAGGTCGTGGATATGTGCCCGCTGATGAGAATCGCGAGTTCTGTACCGATGTGAATGTAATAGCAATCGATTCTATTTACACTCCGATCCGTAACGTAAAGTACGCTGTAGAGCCATATCGTGTTGAGCAGAAGACCGACTATGACAAGCTTGTGCTTGAGGTTACGACGGACGGTTCCATCCATCCGAAGGATGCCCTGAAGGAGGCAGCTAAGATTCTCATCTATCATTTCATGCTCTTCTCTGATGAGAAGATTACCCTTGAGAACAATGACACTGAGGGTAACCAGGAATTTGATGAGGAGATACTGCACATGCGCCAGTTGCTTAAGACGCGTCTCGTAGACATGAACCTTTCTGTTCGTGCTCTCAACTGTCTGAAGGCTGCTGATGTGGAGACACTTGGTGATTTGGTACAGTACAACAAGACCGATCTCCTGAAGTTCCGCAACTTCGGTAAGAAATCGCTCACCGAGCTTGATGATTTGCTCGAGAGTCTGAATCTGTCGTTTGGAACCGATATTTCAAAGTATAAACTGGACAAGGAGTAACTGTAGGCTTACACCTATAAGACTCGAAGCCCAATAAAAGAAAAAACAGAAATGAGACATAATAAGAAATTTAACCATCTCGGTCGTACTGCATCTCACCGCAGTGCCATGCTTGCTAACATGGCTATCTCGCTGATCATGCACAAAAGAATCACTACGACCGTCGCTAAGGCTAAGGCCCTGAAGAAGTATGTAGAGCCCCTGATCACAAAGTCAAAGGAAGATTCTACAAACTCTCGTCGTGTAGTATTTAGCTACCTGCAGAACAAGGAAGCTATTAAGGAACTCTTCGGAGAGGTAGCTCAGAAGGTAGGTGATCGTCCCGGAGGATACACACGTATCATTAAGCTCGGTACCCGTCAGGGTGACGCTGCTCAGATTTGCTTCATTGAGCTCGTTGACTTCGACGAGGCAATGGCTAAGGAGACTAAGAAGAAGGCAACTCGCCGTTCTCGTAAGGCTGCTCCTAAGGCTGAGGGTGACGCTGCTCCTAAGGCTGAGGCTGCACCTGCAGAGGCTCCTGCAGCTGAGGAAGCCAAGGCAGAAGCTCCCGCTGCTGAAGAGGCTAAGGCTGAATAAGTATTATCTTATCATCTCAATAGAGGGTCCGCATCGGCAAAACCGGTGCGGACTTTTTGCATAATAGGATTTCCCCTATTGTATTTTCGGGATTTTCCCCTTGGTGGTTTAGGGGGAAATTCTTATCTTTGCATCGTGATTATTTAAAACGTGTTGGATATGAAGAAGATTCTATTGGTTTCAATGAGTGCCGCCCTGTTGTTTACGAGTTGTGGTACTTATACTGGAGCAGGTGCTGTTACAGGCGGTTCTTTTGGCTCTATCATAGGCTCTGCCATTGGTGGAATTGCAGGCGGGCGTCATGGTAGTAATGTCGGTACGTTGATCGGTATGGCTGGTGGTGCTGCGGTTGGTGCTGCAGTTGGTGCTGCTGCTGATAACGCCCAGCAGCGTCAATATGAAGACTATCAGTATAGTAGGCCCCAGCGCCGTACTTCTTCGTCTTCACAGCGCCGATATGACTATCAGGATAGTTATGACTCTAACGGCGGTGGTGATGATCGTCTGTATGGCTTTGATGAGCATTTCACGCCTTCCAATAAGAGTACTGTTCAGTCTGCGGGTGCAGATCTTGAGATCCGTAACCCTCATCTTGTTGATGCAAGCAGAGACGGTGTGCTATGTCGTGGCGAGCAGGCCCGGATGGTGTTTGAGGTCTTTAATAACTCTTCCGTACCTATCTATCGCGTACAGCCTACTGTGGCAGAAATAACGGGTAACAGGCATATCATCGTCTCCCAGAACGTCATGGTGGAGTGTATCATGCCAGGGAAGGGTATACGTTATACGGCAGCCATCAAGGCCGATAATCGTCTAAAGGATGGTGAAGCTGTATTCCGTATAGGCGTTACTCAGGGAAATCAAGAGGTGACCTCTCAAACGCGTGAGTTCCCCATTATAACGAGCAAGTGACAGGTGACTGTCACTTGTTTCCTTTCGACGTGTTGGCATGCCGTTTCAGATAGGCCTTTGAATGATTCGGCGTGGCGTTGATTTCGTCTAAACTGCTACTCTCCTTTGTTTCCTTGATCTGGGTATGCTTATTAGCGTCGTGTACGCTTGCCCTGCCTTTCTCCTGATGGTCTGCCTTGTCATGGCTTTGAACGTGCCTGTGGCTCTGAATTGTTTTCTGGGGCAGAGCATTTTGTTCCCTTATTTTCTTCATCTCCAGTTCCTTGAGCTCCACCCATAGCGGCTTGGAGTCGGAACCCTCATTGGTTCCAAGGTCGAACTCAGGCAATTCAATCTCTGCGGGTTTGAAGGGGATGATGGAGTTGTCGTATCGCTCCACAACCACCGGGGCAATACCCTGCGAGAGGATGCCGAGTTCCTTGGCAGCGCGCACAGAGAGATCGACGATCCTTCCTCTTCCATAGGGTCCGCGGTCGGTCACCTTGACAATCACGCTGAGACCGTTGGCTGGGTTCGTTACTTTGAGCAGGGTGCCAAACGGATACGTCTTGTGGGCGCAGGTCAGGGAGTCATGATGCAGGCGTTCACCGTTGGCCGTCTTCCGTCCCGTCCAGCTCTTGGAATAATACGAAGCTTTACCTCTCTGGGTTTGCGCTTCCAGAGAGGTAAGGCTTAATAGTAATGTCAGTGTCGTTAAGACTATCTTGTTTCTAAATACCATTCGTTGTTGCCGTCTAGCGTCGAGCTTACACAATGCCTCGATGATGGCATCGGTTGTAATCTTGACTTCGTCGAGCTTACACAATGCCCTGCGCCATCATGGCATTGGCAACCTTCATGAAGCCGGCGACGTTGGCGCCCTTCACGTAGTTGGTGTAGCCGTTCTCCTGACCGTACTTCACGCACTGGGCGTGGATGTTCGACATGATGCGGTGCAGCTTCTCGTCAACCTCCGCACCCGTCCATGCGATACGCTCTGAGTTCTGGGTCATCTCCAGACCCGAGGTTGCCACGCCTCCTGCATTGACGGCCTTGCCTGGTGCGAAGAGCTGTTTGGCGGCGATGAACTTGTTGACGGCTTCTGCCGTACAGCCCATGTTCGATACCTCTGCCACGCAGAGCGGCTTGTGGGCCAGTATCCTGTCGGCATCCTCGCCGTTCAGTTCGTTTTGAGTGGCGCAAGGCAGATAGATATCAGCCTTCTGCTCCCATGGCTTCTTGCCGGCGAAGAAGGTGGCTCCGTCAAACTCTTCCTCATAGGGTTGGCAAACATCGTTGCCGCTGGCACGCAGTTCAAGCATATACTCAATCTTCTCTGCATCGAGTCCCGCAGGATCGTAGATGTAACCATCGGGTCCACTGATGGTGATGACCTTTGCACCGAGTTCTGTTGCCTTCTTGGCTGCGCCCCATGCCACATTGCCGAAGCCAGAGAGTGCCACCGTCTTGCCCTTGATGTCCAGTCCGTGCTCTTCGAGCATCTGGTTGACGAAGTACAGGGCACCGAAGCCAGTAGCCTCCGGGCGCAGGATAGAGCCGCCCCATTCCATACCCTTACCGGTGAGCACGCCCTGGAACTGATGAGTCAGTTTCTTGTACTGCCCGAACAGATAACCAATTTCGCGTGCGCCCACGCCGATGTCACCAGCGGGCACATCTTCGTCAGGACCGATATGACGATAGAGCTCTGTCATGAAAGCCTGGCAGAATTTCATCACCTCATTATCGCTCTTGCCGCGGATAGAGAAGTCCGAACCGCCTTTGCCACCGCCCATCGGCAGGGTGGTCAGGGCGTTCTTGAACGTCTGTTCAAATCCGAGGAACTTCAGGATGGAGAGGTTCACGGACGAGTGGAAGCGCAGACCGCCCTTGTACGGACCGATAGCGCTGTTGAACTGTACGCGGTAGCCGAGGTTCACCTGCACCTCGCCTTTGTCGTCAACCCAGGGCACCCGGAACGTGATGATACGCTCTGGTTCGACGATACGCTCTATGATCTTGGCCTTCTCAAACTCAGGATGCTGATTATAGACATCCTTGATTGACTCAAGCACTTCTCTTACTGCCTGTAAATACTCAAGTTCGCCTGGGTGCTTCTGCTCCAGCGACTGCATGATTTTCTCTACTTCCATGGCTTTAATCCTTTCTGAATAATTGTTTTAAGTTTGTCAATTTGTTATTGATGATGGTGCAAATATAGAAAAATAATCGGTACCATCCAAGGAAAGTGCCGATTATTTTTCTGATATAGTTACATTTTGTTAAATCAGATCTTCGCCAGTGCCTGTTTGATGTCGTCGAGGATGTCCTCCACGTCCTCGATGCCGACGCTCAGACGGATCAGATCCGGTGCCACGCCGGCCTCACGCAGCTGCTCGTCGGAGAGCTGGCGGTGGGTATGGCTGGCAGGATGCAGTACACAGGTACGAGCATCAGCCACATGGGTCACGATGTTGATCATCTCCAGCGAGTCCATCCACTTGATGGCCGTCTCGCGCGTGCCTTTCAGGCCGAAGGCAATGACACCGCAGGAGCCGTTGGGCAGGTATTTCTGGCCGAGCTCGTAGTATTTGTCGTCCTTCAGACCGCAGTAGTGTACCCATGCCACTTTAGGTTCGTCGTGCAGGAATTCGGCAATCTTCTGTGCGTTTTTGCAGTGCTGGGCCATGCGCAGATGGAGTGTCTGCAAACCGAGGTTCAGCAGGAAAGAGTTCTGGGGGGCGGGAATACTGCCCAAGTCACGCATCAACTGAGCCACGAGTTTGGTAGTAAAGCCCATTTTACCGAAGGCCTTCACGTAGGTTAGCCCATGGTACGACTCATCGGGCGTGCAGAGGCCAGGGAACTTCTCTGCATGTGCGAGCCAGTCAAAATTGCCGCTATCGACCACGCAACCTCCCACCTGAGTGGCCATACCGTCCATATACTTGGTGGTGGAGTGGGTGACAATGTCAGCGCCCCATTCGAAAGGGCGGCAGTTGATAGGTGTGGCGAACGTATTGTCGATGATAAGAGGCACACCGTTTTTGTGGGCTATCTTGGCAAATTTCTCGATGTCGAGAACAGCGCAGCCAGGGTTGGTGATGGTTTCACCGAAAAGGGCTTTGGTGTTAGGCTTGAAGGCAGCCTGTATCTCTTCCTCGCTGGCCTCAGGCGAAACGAAGGTGCACTCGATGCCGAGTTTCTTCAGCGTGACGCCGAAGAGATTGAATGTGCCGCCGTAAATCTCATTAGAGGTAACGAAATGGTCGCCAGCCTCACAGATATTGAATAGTGCATAGAAATTAGCTGCCTGACCAGAAGACGTCAGCACGGCACCTACACCACCTTCCAGGGCAGCAATCTTTGCGGCGACTGCGTCGTTGGTCGGGTTCTGCAGGCGGGTGTAGAAATAGCCTTCCTTCTTGAGGTCAAACAATTGTGCCATCTCGTCAGAATCGTCGTACTTGAACGTTGTTGATTGGATGATAGGCAACTCGATAGGTTCTCCATTCTTGGCCTTATAGCCCGCCTGTACACAGAGCGAACCACGTCTTAGTTTCTTTTCCATTTATTTCATCGGTTATAATAATATGGTGCAAAGGTACAAAATTCTGCTAATTCTTATTGCTAAAAAACAAATTATTTTGTATCTTTGCCCCGAAAAAGATCAACTATCTGTCGAATAAACCTTTTAAATTTTGTAGTGTTATGAAAGTTTTGCGTGTTTTATTCATGTCTTTAGCTCTCTTGATGGTTTCAGGGCTTTCGGCACAGACTGTTTACAACAGCAACGGTTCGAGTTGCGGTAAGATTGAGAGTAACGGTACTGTGCGTAACTCCAGTGGTTCCAGTATCGGTAAGATTGAGAGCAATGGAACTGTACGCAATGCCAGCGGCTCTAGTATCGGTAAGATCGAGAGCGACGGTACAATCCGCAACGGTTCTGGATCGAGCATCGGTAAGGTAGAAAGCGACGGCACCGTGCGTAACAGCTCTGGCTCAAAGATTGGCAAAGTTGAAAGCGACGGCACCGTCCGTAATGGTAATGGCTCCAGCATCGGCAAGGTGCAGGGTGTTCCCCGTCAGTGGGTAGCTGCCTATTTCTTCTTTTTCTTCTAAGGCATCAACTACCTTTTGAGATACCTCCTACCACATCATCATTTTCGATGCTGTGTTCTGTCTTCTTGACGCTGGCCTTGAGCGAGCCGAAGTGCCAGGTGATATTGAGGCTGAACGAGCGGCCCCTGTTCCATGACTGTTGGTAATCCCGATAGTCACCATTTACAGTCTCGGCCTCCGAGGTACGGTACTTCTCAAACGGTGAGTTGGCACCAATGCGTACCGTCAGACGGTCGTCCTTGAGGAACGAGCGCTGTAGCGAGGCGTAATAGCCGAACCAGGAGTGCTGCATGTAGTAGATGCCCGACGGGCTGTGGCCGATCTTGCCGTAGGAACTCAGGTAGAGCTGTAACTTCCACGGCAGTTTCTGTGACAGGTTGAAATAGTAGTTGTCCGACCATCCATGCGTGCGATAGCCGAGATTGGGGTTCTCGTTGTGCTCATAGCGGAGGTTGTTGTTGACAACCAGCGTCGTACCGTCGAAGGGCTTCCACTGCACGTATTGCTCAAAAGAGAAGCGGCGGTAGCGCAGGATGTTGTCGTATGTGTAATAGCGTACATCATCCTTGGCTGTCTGTATCGAACTGATGCCGCCAGAACTGAAGTTGTAGGCCGGGGCTATCTGGAGCGTCAGCCGGGGGAGGATATAGGAGTAGGTGAGGCTGATACGTTGTGTGTGTGAACTGGAGAGATGTGGATTGCCCTGCTGTACGATGGTTGGCGACGCGACGACGGCAGGGTTCAGGTAGGAGATGCCAGGACGGTTGATGCTGGTAGTAAAATTGAGCTTCAGCGATTGGGCATCTGTGAGTTGATATTTCAGGGAGGCCTGGGGCACCCAGTCGCCCAAGTGTTTGTCGAAAGTCTCTTTTTTCCCATCAGGATAACTGCCTCTCATGAAACTGTATTCATAGCGCAGTCCTGCTCGTGCTGACCATTTCTCACTGTTGTAGATATAGTCGGCATAGCCTGCTACGACACGTGTCGTATGACGGAACTCGTCGCTCGACTGCTGGTCTGTTCCGTAATAATCCATCGTGTTATGGCTGTTATTGTTGCGGTCAATATATTTCGTGCCGATCTCTATCTGATGACCTTTGCCCAAAGGACGGAGCCAGTCAGCCTGCAGGGTGTGCTCCGTGAAGCGTTCGCGCTCTGTCTGCAGACTACCCGTATAGGCGAATGGCGGATTTACCAGATTGTCGTAGGTGTTCTCCTCGTCGGTATGTTGACGCGTCAGGGCGAGCATGTAAGAGAGAGTGAGCCGCTCGCCCTTCCGCCGCGTCTTATGTTCGTAGTCCAGCCGTCCGTTCCACGAGTGATGACTGTAGCCTGGCATCCAGTAGTGGTTGTCGTAACTGTATATAGGCTTTCCGGCGGCATCGCTGAACGCCGTCATGCCGTCACCCTGTACATTCAGCTTATAGAAATAGCCGCCAAACGAGGCAGACAGCAGGTTGAGTGAGTCGAGGTCATAGCTGGCGTTCAGGTTGGCGTAGTGGATGCTGCCTGGGTTTGTTCCCTCCGAATGAGCCAGCATCCTGTTGCCGGTATCGAGGAAGTTGCGATCCGTCGATGTGATGCTCTCCGTCTCGCGGCTCGACATACCGCCATAGCCATACTCCACCGACATCAGTAATTTTCCCGTCTGTCCCGTCAGCGAGGCGTAGAGGTTGGGATGGTTCAGCGAGGTATAGGAGGCAGACACGATGCCCATCATGCCCTGCATCTTTGAACCATCGACCATGACGATGTTCAGGATAGCATCCACGCCCTCCGCGTCCTCACGGGCTCCAGGGTCGGTAATCACCTCTATGCGCTTTACCATCGAGGCGGGCATCGACTTCAGCACCTCCTTGGCATTCTTCGTCAGACTGGGGTCGAGATGGCCGTTCTTGTAGATTTTGTAGTTTGAGTTGCCTTTGATGAGGATGTTGTCTTCTCCGTCAACCGTCACCATCGGCACCTTGCGGAGCATGTCCATCACGGTCTGTGTCTTCGATTCCTCATCGGCCTGCACGTCGTAGCCGATGCGGTCAATCTCCTGTTTGATCAATTGGCGCTGGGCCTTGACGACGATGCCCTCCAGTTCCTTGTTCCATGTGATGGAGTCGCTTTTGTTTTCTTGTTTCGACTCTGTCTTGTCCACCTGCTTTGATGTCGTCTGCGTCTGGGCTGTAGCTATCCCTGCTCTCGCTGCCAGCAGCAGCGAGAGGGCTATGATTCTGATATGTGTCATGTGGTTATTTTTTGAGTCGTTCGATGCTCATGTCGAACAGTTGTTGAATGAATTCGTCTTTGGTTTTAGCCTTGAGTCTTTTGATCTCTGTGGCCACCAGTTGCTTCTCTCCATCTTCCAGACAGTCAGCTTTCTTGCAGAGTTTGTAGATGTATGTGGCGTAGTAGTTGGCTGCCGCCCCATCAGGATTATTCTGATACAGTCTCTTATAGGTGTTAAATTCGCTGAGCCAGCCCTCTGAACTGCGCTCATGATTGAAGAGGGTAGAGTCGCTGTCGAATACGGAACTGTTGCCGAAGGGGAAACCGTTGCCAAGCGAGAAGCTGTTTGAGAAGCTGTTTCCATCTACGCGGACTTCCTCTCCGTTGACGATAAAGGTTCTGGTTTGTCTTTTACTATTGCGGTATTGCAGGGTAGTGGCATAGGTGATGGCCAGTCGCACTTGTGTCTTCTTGTCCTTTTCAACCCATTCCAGCGCATAGGCATAGCGGTAGATCTTCTCAGAGTCGTCCTTGTCAAGGAATAAGGCATAGATATAGTTGGAGCCTTTGATCCTGCCTATGGCTACCGAATACGATTTCCCGTCACCAACGGCTAACCGATGGTAGTCGTTGCCCGCATGGTCTCCAGACCTGAGTTCATAGGCGTCTTCCTTGTCCTTGTCGAAGGCTCTCTGGATATCCCTGACTCGGCTGATGCCTGTAGGATTGGCTACCTCGAAATCATAGATATCCATCTGCGCCTTCTTCTTACCCGTTTCGGGGTCGCGTTCCAGGGTGTGCTGGGTTTTGATTTCCACAATATTTTCGTTCAGCAGTGCATCGAATGCTTTTTGGATGTTCTGCTGTGCCAGTAAGACTGATGGCAATGCCGTCAGCATGGCTGTGAGGATTAAACTTCTACTCTTCATATGCAATTAATTCTGTTTGTTCGTTCATATATATAATGGTACCATCTTCTTGTATGACGGGAATGTAACCATAGGCGGCCATCTGAGCTTCAATCAATTCCAGTCTGCACTGTTTGATCTGCTGCTCCACTTCCCTTTTCTCTTTCTCGGCCTGAGCTGTCAGCGCATACGCCTTGTCGTAATCGTGAATGGTGGGATTCATCTTGCGTAACCGTCTCTTCTTGCTTTGCACAGGCTGGGCCTTCTCTTCGTGCTTGGGCATTGTGTCAGGCTTCAGTTGCTCAGATGGCTGAGTCGTCGTTGTGTCAGTCTGAGCCACTAAGGGCTGTGCCGGCTCTGTCTGCGAATGAGGCAATGCGAGGTAGAGGATTCCTGCGACGATGGCTGCAGCGGCGGCGCTCCATCCTATCCATCGCTTGTCAGACTTAGGCTGAGGCTTCATCGCCTCGATTTCCTCGAACAGCTGGCGATAGTCCTCCCACTCCTGAGGTATGTTGTTGCCTCGGAAGTAGCTGGCGAGGATGTCTTCCTCTTCCAGTGTCGTCGTGCCGTCCATATATTTGTCCAGCAGACTTTGGATGTATTCTTTCGTGTAACGTATCATATCTGGTTCCTCCTTCTGATTTCTTCTAATAATGTTCGTCTTGCCCTTGCTAATAGTGTACTGACTGAGGTGACTTCGATGCCTAACAATGTGGCGATTTCCTCGTGGCTCCTACGTTCCACCTGTCGCAGATATAATAAGGTGCGTTGCGTGGTGGGCATCTGTTTGAGTTTCTGGCTCAGCCAATTCTCGTCTTCCTTCATCTCCAACTCTTCGTGCGGGCTTGTGCTGAGACTTACGATAGCGGCTTCGTCCAATGTTTCTGTCGGCTGTCGGCGCTGATGGTTTCTCAGCAGGTGTTTCGCCATCAGTGTGGCGATAGCCTCAACAGAGCGATAGCGTTCGAGTTCATCGTGCATCTGCCACAGGCGGAGCATCACATCCTGTGCGATGTCCTCTGCCTCTTCCTGCCCCGCCCCGTAGCGCCGACATGTGCTGAGAGCCTTCTCTCGCCACGTGCGGGCCATCTGTTCAAATTCACTTCTCTCCATTCTTTGATTGTCGCTTACATTTGTTAGACACCCAAAAGTCGAAAAACCAAACTTCCTTTAGCAAAACTTAACATCTTTACCATATTTCCCAGTTGTCAATCTCTTGAATCAGTCGTCTCATTGCCAGTTCGCAATCCTCTGGATAGACCAGCGTCTGCACGAACCATAGTTTGCGATGCTTAACGAACTTGGCATGAAAGCGACGATTGGTAATTGCTCCGTTATCAGTGTGGATGTGGCCTGAGAGGATAAAGAAATTGTCGCCTTTCTGTTGCTCAGTAGCATGGAGCGCTGAGGCATATTTAGCCATCGCCTGCTCAAGCGTGAGACCGTCTGCGTTCTGTTCGACAAAGGTTGTCTGGGCGATCTCCGTGCTGTCCTGCCAGAAACTGAAGCGGCTGCATCCTTTATCTAATAAGGAGTCGGCTGTCTGTTCGAAGAACGACGGATAGCGCACACAGTAGTCGTAGTCATCGTCGTGATGTTCCTTCATCCTTGTGAGCCTCATGGCTCTTTCCAGCTTCTGGACTACGGGCGTATTGTTCTCTTTTTCATGAACTGACATCCAGATCATGAAGACAAGGAAAACCAATATCGACAGGAATAGAAATCTCTTCATACTTGCTTTTTTCTGCAAAGGTATGAAGAGATCGTAAAACCTGCAAATAATCTGCCTGACATTTGTCTGACAATTAGCTGGCAGGTGGCTAACTATTTGGTTTTCAGTTCATATGACCGACCTCTGTCTGATTCGATCTTGAGGTCGGAATGTTGTTCGATGATGGGCTTCAGGCGACGTATCAGGGTGTAGAGCGTCTCGCTGGCATCTTCTTTCTTGGGCCAGAGGGTGCTGCAGATTTCCGTCTTCGTCAGCAGATGAGTATCTGAGCGGAAGAACATCTCCATCAACTGCTGCTGCATAGGCGTCAGTCTGACATACTCACCCTGGGCATCGAAGAAACGACCTTCGCGGGCCGAGTAGTTCAGTCCACCATATTGTTGCAATCCTGTTAACAGGGGTATCTTGCGTTGGCGATAGAAGAAACAGAATGTGATCCAAAGCATTGCCAGCGTCCAGAGTGCCAAGGCGGGGCGTTGCTCCGACATCGAGAAGATGGTGGCCGTCGAGCATTTCGCGTAGCAATGGAATCCGCGCTGACGGGTATCTACCGCCAACACAGCCTGACCTCTCAACTGCTCCAGTTGCAGGTAGCTGTTAAATACCTGAATCGTGTCGCTGTTGATGACATCCGTATTCTGTTCCGCTAAAGCCAGTGCCAAAGCCTGATTCATATCCGACGTCACTAACTGTTCTGTTGCCCGATAGCTGTGGAAGCTTGTCAGACTTGCTGCCCCTATCAGTGCCAGGAGCACCATCACCATGTATTTCTGTTTCATGTCTGCAAAATTACGAAAGATTTCCCATAAACCTCACAGATTAACAGGGATTAACTCACCACCTGATGCTCTGGCCTGCAATCTCAAGAAAAAGACAGTCAAGGTTAATAATCCCTTAAAAGCTTGCAAGTCTACAGTTTTTTCCGTATTTTCGCATCCTAAAACCATCAATTATTAAGCTATCAATATGATGAACAATCGCATCACTGAGGGCTATATGCCCTTTATGGGTTACCAGACCTACTACCGTATCGTTGGCGAACCTTCAGAAAAAGCTCCCTTGTTGCTGCTTCATGGCGGTCCTGGCAGTACACACAACTATTTCGAGGTGCTTGCCGACTGGCTGAAAGAGAAGGATTGAGTTCTCTGTGGCTTATGCCCGTCGGACTAATTAACCACATTTTTGTTAATCTCCACATTTTTTAATTGAAATAGCATTAATGTTGGTTTAATTTATATATTCGTAAGACTTTATAATCCTTGTTTAACGCACTCCTTGCGCAGAAAATATTACATTTGCAGCGATGAACGTGCGTACCTTCTACTATATCCTATTGCTGCTGCCTTCTGTCGTGCTTGCCCGGCGACAGATGGTGGTGGTCAACGTGGAGTCGAAGGTACCTGTGCGCGATGTAAGGATTAGTACCGATGGTGTGCAGGAGATACGCACGTCTTGGGATGGGCTCTTTGCGCTGCCTGACAGTTTTCGGCGGCTCGACTTCCATCATCCAGACTTTGAGCGCCGCTATGTGCTGAGTAGTGAGCTCAAAGGCGATACGATCTTCCTGATTCCCAATGTGAATGCCCTGCGCGAAGTGGTGATCTATGGTGAACGCCGCTTCGACAAGCGGATGGCGCAGATGCTCAAACCCTCGCCGCAACAGCTTGAGCGCGACAAACTGCCACAGGTGATACCTGCAGGACCGAATGTCTTGGCTATTGCCGCCTGGCTGTATGAAAACCTCTATGGCAAGAAACGTGAAAAGCGCCTTGCTCGGAAGAAGGCGCTTGAAAAGGTCCGCAAACAGGAGGCCGAACTCCAAGAGCGGTGGGATTCGCTTGAAAAGAAGTGATGGGCTTTAGAGTCGGCTCTTCTCAGCATTGCCGGCACCAGTGCCCTTGTACTTCGAACGGGTGGCGTTGAAGTTGTATTGCAGCGATATGCCGATTTCTCTGGAATATTGGTAGGCATTGCGGGTCAGAACCTCTATAGGATAGTAGCCTTCCCATTTGTCACGGAGCGTTCGGAAGATGTCATTGGCAAAGAGTACTGCCGTCAGTTGACCTTTCAGGAAAGTCTTTTGTAGGCGGGCGTTCACGTTGAACTCATGATGCTGGCGGCTGAAACCATAGTCGTGTGTGGTGGCGTAGTGGATATAGACCATCGCCTTGGCTGTCTCTCCCAATGCCAGCCAGTTGCGTAGGTTGATGCTCCACTCAGGTCTGGTGAGACTATGGTCAATTCCGTATTGCCTTACATCGAAGAACTGCTGGAAGTAGCCCAAGGTAAGTGTCGGGGTGTAGATGCCCCATTTAGGCGAGGCTACAATTGAGGCATGGCAGCAGTTGAAATCGTCGAAGTTTTCGTTACGCCACATGATGACCTCTCTGCCTTTCTGATAGAGACTACTGAAGTTCAGAATCTTGTCGCTGTAGTGCTCGAAGCCAGCATTGAAACTGAGCCACGAGTAGGTAGCGCTGAAGTCGATGTCCTGACGGATAGCCGGACGCAGCATCGGGTTACCACCTTCCACCTGATAGCGGTTGTCGTATTGCACATAGTTACTCAGCGAGTGATAACTGGGGCGGTTAATGCGCTTGGTGTAACTGAGTTGCAGGCTCCACTTGTCCTTCTGCCAGCCTGCCGATACATTAGGGAATATGTCATTGTAAGTGCGGCTCGGCTCTGGCTGAATATCGCTCCGGATGCTATATGACTCATAGTCGGTGGTTACGTGCTCATAGCGCAGGCCTGCATCGAGGCTCCAGTGGCCTAACTGCACTTCGTACTCGGCAAAACCCGCCAGATTGTTTTCCTTGATATGGTTTTCGGAGGCAGGTACCCATCCCTCTATATTCTCACTCATGCCGTTGCTGTGGGTGTTGGTGGTCTCGGTACCCACGCTCAGTTCGCCTTTCCATACGGGATAGGAGAGTACGAGTTTGGCTGCCAGCATCCTGCGACGGTCCTCTGCATTGCTGTGGATGTCGCGGTCTTTCAGTTCTGTGCTTCTTTCCGTCTCGATGTCTCTGCGGATGGTCTTCTGCCATAGCCACGTGCCATTGAAGTCAATACCCAGTTTGCCTATCTTGCCTACATAATAGATGTTGGCGTCGTGGTCAGGTATCGTCCTGTGGTCTATCTTCATCCATTGGCTCACTTTGCCTTCTAACTGCCCATTACGGTAGATTGTTTGCGAACCGTTCATGTCTCCGCCGCCATATAGTTCACCAAAGCAGCCGTATGTCATTCCTATGGAGTTATTTTCATCGAAGTCGTAACTGAGTCCTGCTTTGCCGTACACAGATGTAAACCATACAGAATTGGGGGCAGTCTGATCGATGTGGATGGGGTTGTTGTCGAACAGAAGTTCCGATGAAAGAACTGGGTCTTCTGAATAATGGTGATTGTAGAAAGAGCCTGTGCCGAAGACTTCCAACCCGCCAGAACGGTATTTAACAGTGAAATCCTCGTAGTTAGTCCACCAGTCGTTGTATTTTGTTTGGGTGTATGCCTCTATGCTCAGTCCGTCGTCTTGTCGTTTGATAGTCTTGATACGGATAACCGCCCCGACTTCAGCATTGTATTTCGCACCAGGCGAGGTAATGATGTCCACGCTTTTGATTTCCGTCGATTTGAGTTGCTTCAGTTCCTTCGCGTCGCGTACCTTTTTATTATTGATATAGATCTCTGGCTCGCCCTTGGCAAAGACGGTGAACTTACCGTCGCTCCCCTCCACGCGGGGCAGCATCGAGAGCAGGTCATCGGCTGTGCCAACGTCTTTCAGGATAGAGTTCTGTATCTCAACGGTCATGCCGCCAGAGGTGGCCTTATACTGCGGTATCTCGCCCTTCACCACGACGTTCTTCAGTACGATGGCATCGCGCTTAAGGCGGATGTTTCCCACTTCGCCGACAGTGCAGGGCTGGTAGTGCGTCTTGTAGCCCACAAACGATACGCGGATAAGCATGTGGCCTGGACGGCAGGGGATCACGAAGTCGCCGTTGGCATTCGTCACGCCACCATTGATGAATGAGGAATCGGCAGGTAGTAACAGGGCCACGTTAGCAAACTCCACAGGCTGTCCCTGTTCGTTAATCACGCGTCCGATAACCTTTTGAGTCTCTTTCTGGATGCACTCTACGGTGATGAGACTATCAGTCTCAGTAATCTGCATCGGATAGAAACCTACTACCTGGCGCACAGCATTGCCAATAGTCTGGTTGCGGAAACTGGTGGTGACGGTAAAATCCTCCAGCTCGTTGTAGATAAAACTAATGCGGCTGTCCGCCTGAGAAAGGTTCAAGTCGATGAGCACGTCAGAGAGCGAGGTCTCTTTGTAACTCTTACTCAGTTTCTGTGCATGTGCTTCGATTAAGCCGAGGCACAATATAATAAGGTATAGTGTGTGTCTCATGTCTTATTCGATGATTAGCGTGTCGTTGGTGAGTGTCAGTTGTACTTTTTCGAAACGGTTCAGTTCTTCCACGACCTGCTGGAGTGACATTTGCGGATTCCATGGGTAGTAGAGCCGCAAGGCAGCCGTCTCGTCATTTCTGATTTCTAAAGATATATGGTAGGCCTTTGCCAACTCGGCAGCAATGTCCTTGAGCGGGATGTTCTCGAAGGTCTTCGGTTCGATAGGTGTTTGGTCTTCATGTGCTGTCTGTCTTACAGCAGGTTCAGACACTTTGTTAGCAATAGCAGTTGTATCCTGTACTTCAGTCTGCTGTGAGTGGCTGTTGCTGACAATGTGTATAGTTGCGTAGGCGATACCTGAGAGCATCAGCAGGCCGATGAACGCAGCAGCTATCTGCATCCAGTCCCAAGAACGGCGCTTGGGAGCAAAATGCTCGGATTCAAATTTCTGCCATTCCTTGTCGATGATGTCCGAGGTGTCTATGGTCTCTTCCTCTTGCGCATACATCTGCTTGAGGAGATCCTCCAGTTTGTCGTTAGATGTCATAACCTTTTGCTTTAAAATGTTCTTTCATTTGTTTGAGCGACTGCGACAGGTGATTGTGAACGGTGACTTCGCTGACCTTGAGCGTCTCGGCAATCTCACGGTACTTCATTCCCTGCTGGTAGCGCAGGCGGAGAATCTGTTGCGAGAGTGGGGGTAGCTCTGTGTCGATGTAGTGGTGGAGGGCATCGAGCTGTTCCTGCTCTTTGTGCTCTTGGGAAGATTCCTGCTGGAGTGGTCTCAATTCCACCTGCACGGCCTGTTCCCGCTGCTTGTGTGCCAACAGATTGACGCAGCGGTTGCGGACACTCGTCAGCAGAAAGCCTTGCAGCGTGTCTGACCGTAGGTCAGCATGGCTGTTCAGCAGTTGGGCGAACACGTCGCTCACCACATCCTTGCTCTCCTCGTCACTGCCAAGCATCCGTCTGGCCAGCCGGAACATCCCGTCGTAGTGACGCCTGAAGATCTGTTCGAATTCTTGCTTGTCAATCATCTTGTCGCTTGTCTTTTACTCTATATACAATCGAACATCCCGTTTTCCTAAGCAAAAGTACAAAAAAATCCGCCTTCTTGAAGAAAAAAGGCGGATTCTGTTCATATATTTGGCATATGTCGGCCTTAGCGTGCCATTTTGTAGATGGCCTTACCGGAATCGATAACGCTTCCGCCGCCGACGGCACTTTCATGTCTTTGTTTGTTTTTGTTTGACCTGTTTAATATCTGAATGCGAAGTCCTCCAGTGTACAGAGTGACTTCTCCTTGGTGTCGGATGAGAAGACGAAGAAAAGAGCATGCTTCCCAGTAAGGTCTGCCAGTGCCGGTACTTCGAGAGCCATCTCTGTAGAGGTTTGGGGCATGTCGGCCTTCAGTGTGAAAGTGCCTATGGGCTTGCCGCCCTGCGACTCCCACGGACGGTCGATCATCACCTTGATGGTGCCGTCGATGCCTGCGGGGATGAGGCGCAGCAGCAACTGCAGGTAGTCGCCGTCGTAGCTCTTCGTGAAGTTGAAGTATTTATAGCCCACGATAGAACCATCGGTGTTGTTCACGACGTGGTTGGTGTTGTAGCGCAGGTCGTAGGGAGCCTCGTATTTCTCTTTCGATTCCAGTGCCTCTTTCGATATGGCGCGGTCAGGCGTACCATAAGAAGTGGCGACATAGCTGCCGTAGAAGATCTTCTTAGGCCATTGGTGCTCAGCAGGCTTGGGGCCTGTATACCAGCAGGCGATGCCGGCAGAGTGGCGCTCGAAGGGATCGAGCCCTTCCAGAGCGAAGCCTTCTGAGTTGTACTCACCTTCTGAGATTTCCACCTTGCCGCCGGCACCTTCCTCTACCTTGACAGTGATAGGGGCTACCATAGCCTGACGCGAGAACTCGTCGAGACCGCACTGACGATGATAGAACACGTACCACTGGCCGCCAATCTCACAGATTGAACCGTGGGTATTGCCGTTTACGGTGGCAGAGGCAATGGTGTCGCCCTGTTCGTTGATCTCGCGTCCACGTCCGTCGATGATGGTGCCGCCGTAGGTCCAGGGGCCGAGAGGCTGGTCGCTGTAGGCGTAAGCCAGCGTGTAGTTCGATGTAGGCAGTCCGAACTCTCCCTCTTTGGTGAAGCGGCTGTAGATGAATACGTACTTGTCCTTGATCTTGCGGATGCTGGAGGCCTCGAAGAAGCGGAACTCGTTGCCAGGCTTCTCCTGGAATCCGGGAATCATGCCATCGACCGCCTTCGTGCCGGGCTTCACCGTTGCCATTGTGGCAGGGTCGAGCTCTGCCCCCATTGAGTGCCCGAAGCCCCAGTAGCCATACACGCGTCCGTCGTCATCCACGAACACGGCAGGGTCGAAGGCCAGTACGCCGTCGGTGGCGTTGGGGTCCTTTTCGCTCCAGTTGCACACTTCGAAAGGCCCGTCAGGACGGTCGCTCTTCGCAATGAGCCCGTTGCGGCCTCCATGCTGGTCGTTGGGATAGAGGTAGTAGGTCTTCTTGCCGGTGCTGTCGGTGACGAGTGTCACGTCGGGCGCAAAGAGCACGTCGGCGAGTCCTGCCGAGTCGAGCGGCTCGCCCTTGGCGTTCTTGTCCACTTTCAGAATCTCGCCGTCGTAGCGCCACTTGTTGAGGCTATCGACAGAGGCCGACCATACCACGAGTTCGCGCCCGCAGTAGTCGGTGATGCGGCTGTCGTGCGAACCATAGATATACACACGTTGTTTGCCGGGCTGGTCTGGATCTTCAAACACATAGGGCTCCCCATCGGGTATGTGCTCCCAGAGTGGGAGATAGGGGTTGCCGACTGTCGTGAGTTCCTTCTTGACGGCTTCAGGTTTGCTGGCACATGAGAGGGTCAGCAAGGCGCAGCAGGCTGCTGCAGTAACGATTGATAGTGCCTTTGTTTTCATATAGGTTTGTATGAATAGATGAATTCTGGCTACAAAGTTACGAACTTTTTCCCGAAATCATTTGTTCTTCTTGCATAAATTTCGTATCTTTGCGCTCATTATTACGCAAACTTTAAAACAACAGAGCAATTTATGAACAATGATCATCTGATTATGAACGCTAACCCAATTGTAACGTTCCTTGGAAAACAGTCGGCAGAATTTACGAAGGCCGACATCATTAACTACATCGTTAGCAACGAGATACGTATGGTGAATTTCATGTATCCTGGTGGTGACGGCAAATTGAAGACACTTAACTTTGTCATCAACGATCTGGACTATCTTGAGACGATTCTTACCTGTGGCGAGCGTGTCGATGGTTCCAGCCTCTTTTCGTTTATCCAGGCTGGTAGCAGTGACCTCTATGTGCTGCCTCGCTTCCGTACGGCTTTTGTCGATCCCTTTGCCGATATTCCGACAGTGACGATGCTTTGTTCCTATTTCGATAAGGATGGTCATCCTCTGGAGTCTTCGCCTGAGCATACGCTTCACAAGGCTGCTGTCGCCTTTACGGAGGTGACAGGAATGGAGTTCCAGGCAATGGGTGAGCTCGAATACTATGTCATCAGCGATGACGAGGAGGTGTTCCCTGCCCAGGACCAGCGCGGCTACCATGAGTCGGCTCCCTATGCGAAAGCCAATGAGTTCCGCACTCGCTGTATGCAGTATATCGCTCAGGCTGGTGGACAAATTAAGTATGGACACTCTGAAGTGGGCAATTTCTGCCTGGATGGCAAGAACTATGAGCAGAACGAGATCGAGTTCCTGCCAGTGCCTGTGGAGCAGGCTGCCGACCAGCTGATGCTTGCCAAGTGGATTATCCGCAACCTCGCTTATGAACTGGGTTATGACATCACCTTCGCCCCGAAGATTACAACGGGCAAGGCAGGCTCAGGCCTCCATATCCACATGCGAATGATGAAGGACGGCAAGAACCAGATGCTTGCCAATGGTGCGCTCTCTGAGTCTGCCCGTCGTATGATTGCCGGTATGATGGACCTCGCTCCTGCCATTACCGCTTTCGGCAATAAGAATCCTACTAGCTACTTCCGTCTCGTGCCCCATCAGGAGGCACCGACGAATGTTTGTTGGGGTGACCGCAACCGTTCTGTACTGGTCCGTGTGCCGCTGGGTTGGGCAGCCGACGTAGATATGTCGCACCTCGCTAATCCTCTGGAGCCGGAGAAAAGCTACGATACCAGCATCAAACAGACCGTCGAGATGCGTTCTCCTGACGGTAGCGCCGACCTTTATCAGTTGTTGGCAGGTCTCTGCGTAGCCTGCCGTCACGGTTTCGAGATGCAGGACGCCCTTGAGGTGGCAGAGAAGACCTATGTCAATGTGAATATCCATGCGGCAGAGAATGCAGATCGTCTGGCAACGCTGGCACAACTTCCAGACTCCTGCGTGGCTTCTGCCGATTGTCTTGACCGTCAGCGCAAGGTCTTTGAGGAGCATGGTGTCTTCTCGCCGGCTATGATTGACGGCATCATCGCCCAGTTAAAGGCCTTCGATGACAAGACGCTTCGGGCTGACATCAGTAGCTATCCTGATGAGATACTGAAATTGGTTACGAAGTATTTCCACTGCGGATAAATGAAAAAATCCCCGAAGCTTAGCCTGAGTATCGGGGATTTTTCGTACTTTTGTAGCCGAAAACTTAAAACAGTGTCATGGAAGAGATAAAGATTCCACAGGAGTGGAACAAATTTTATTTGAAGGATGTGTCGTTTGTCAACCTGATGACGCGACGTATCTTCAACGTGCTCATTGTGGCCAATCCCTATGATGCCTTCATGTTGGAGGACGACGGGCGAATCGATGAGAAAATCTTCGACGAGTATATGGAACTGGGTATGCGCTATCCACCCACCTTCACCCAGGTGTCTACTACTGAGGAGGCCAATGAGGTGCTGCACACGACGGATATCGATCTGGTGATCTGTATGCCGGGTAATGCCGACAATGATGCCTTTACGGTGGCCCGTGAGGTCAAGGCGGCTCATCCGAATATCCCCTGCGTGGTGCTCACGCCTTTCTCTCATGGTATCACTAAGCGTATCGAGAACGAGGATATGTCAGTCTTCGACTACGTGTTCTGCTGGCTGGGCAATACCAACCTCATTATGTCGATTATCAAGTTGCTTGAGGATAAGATGAATATCGACCACGACATCAAGGAGGCTGGTGTACAGATGATCTTGCTCGTAGAAGACAATATCCGTTTCTATTCTTCCGTGTTGCCTAATCTCTATAATTACATCCTTGCCCAGTCGAAGCGGTTCTCTACAGAGGCCCTTAATCCCCATGCTGCAGCTCAGCGAAAGCGTGGACGCCCCAAGGTGGTGCTCGCTACCAACTATGAGGAGGCGATGGAGATATATAATAAGTATCACGACAATACCCTTGGTGTCATTTCCGATACTCGCTTCCCGATGAAGTCCGTGCCAGGACGTCTCTCTCATGTTGAGGAAGGTGATCCCGAGGCTGGTCTCAAGTTACTGCGTGAGATACGCCGGCGAGACGAATATGTGCCGCTCATCCTTGATTCCTCGGAGATAGCCAACCGCGAGAAGGCTGAGGCTGAGGGATTTAATTTCATCGACAAGAACTCCACCAAACTTAACGTCGATCTGCATAAGCTTATCGAGGAACACATGGGCTTTGGTGACTTTGTTTTCCGTGACCCGACAACCAAGCAGGAGGTGGCGCGTGTCAGTACACTGAAGGAACTGCAGGACAATATCTTCAAGATTCCCCGTGACTCGATGCTCTACCATGTGTCGCGCAACCATATGAGCCGTTGGCTCTGTGCCCGTGCCATCTTCCCTGTCTCGGCTTTCTTGAAGCACGTCACGTGGCATAAACTCCAGGATGTAGATGCCCATCGCCAGATTATCTTCGATGCCATCGTACAGTACCGCCGCATGAAGAACATCGGCGTGGTGGCTGTATTCGACCGTATGAAGTTTGATGCCTATAGCCATTTTGCACGTATCGGTGAGGGCTCTCTCGGTGGTAAAGGGCGTGGCTTGGCGTTCCTTGACAACATCATTAAGCGCCATCCGGAACTTAACCGCTATGAGAATGCCCAGGTGACTATCCCCAAGACCGTCGTGCTTTGTACTGACTTCTTCGATGAGTTCATGGAGAAGAACAATCTTTATCCCATCGCTCTCAGTGATGCGCCCGATGAAGAGATCCTAAAACATTTCATGCGTGCTCAGTTGCCCGATTCGCTGATTGCCGACTTCTTCACCTTCTTCGATGCCGTGAAGTCGCCTATTGCCGTGCGTTCTTCGTCGCTTCTTGAGGATGCTCACTACCAGCCCTTTGCAGGTATCTATTCTACTTATATGATACCTTATCTGGAGGACAAATACGAGATGCTTCGTATGCTTGCCTGTGCCATCAAGGCCGTCTATGCCTCAGTCTATTACAAAGACTCTAAGGCCTATATGACAGCTACTCAGAATGTCATAGACCAGGAGAAGATGGCTGTCATTCTGCAGGAGGTGGTCGGTAAACGCTATGGTGATCTCTATTATCCAAACTTCTCTGGTGTGCTTCGTTCCCTGAACTATTACCCAATAGGTGAGGAGACAGCAGAGGAAGGTATCGTCTCTCTTGCCCTTGGTCTTGGCAAGTATATCGTTGATGGCGGTCAGACGCTTCGTGTCTCTCCATACCATCCTACACAGGTTCTCCAGACCTCAGAGATGGAGACTGCACTCTCGCAGACCCAGACGCGGTTCTATGCTCTGGACATGGCCCATGTCGGCGATGATTTCAAGGTCGATGACGGCTTTAATATCAAGAAGGTGCGTGTGAAACAGGCTGCAGAGGATGGGGCCCTTACCTATATCGCATCCACTTATGATCCCGTGGACCAGATTATCCGCGATGGTATCTATGAAGGTGGACGTAAGGTCATCTCTTTCTGTGGTGTCCTGCAGCATGGTGTATTCCCTTTGCCGGAACTGCTTCAGACGGTACAGCGACTCGGTGCCGACGAAATGAAGCGCCCTGTCGAGATAGAGTTTGCCTGCAATCTCAATGATGATAAGACCGGCACCTTCTATCTCTTGCAGATACGTCCTATCGTGGATTCCAAGCAAGTGCTCGATGAGGATCTGGAGCAGATACCCGACGAACAGTGCTTGCTACGTACCACCAATTCTCTTGGGCACGGAATCTCTGAGGATGTCGTCGATGTTGTGTATGTCAAGGCAGGTGATGATTTCACCGCAGCCAACAATCCCTATATCGCTGATCAGATAGAACAGATCAACCGCAAGTTCCTCGCTGATGACAAGAACTATGTACTAGTTGGTCCTGGACGCTGGGGTTCGTCAGACTACTGGCTTGGCATTCCCGTCAAATGGCCTCATATCTCTGCAGCCCGCGTCATTGTCGAGACTGCGCTAAAGAACTATCACGTGGATCCCTCACAGGGTACTCACTTCTTCCAGAACCTCACTTCGTTTGGCGTCGGCTACTTCACTATCAATACCGCTAATGGTGACGGGATCTTCCGTCAGGAGGTGCTTGATGCCATGCCTGCCATCGAAGAGACTGAGTATGTAAGGCATGTGCGCTTCTCCCGTCCGCTTCGTATCATGATGGACGGCATGAAGCAACAGGGTGTCGTGCTCTTACCTTCTTCAGAATAATAACTCTTAACCCTCATAAAGATGAATCTAAACCTCACATCCACCATCAAGATGCCTGACCACGAATTACGTCGTCAGGTCATCGAACTTTGCAAAAAGGTGGGCAAGCCCCTTCTGAAACTCTCCACCAAAGACTATATTGATAATGGACTGGGCCATCTCGTCGAACAATTCAAAGGACAGGCTGGCCTTGTCAATATCGAAGTGTTCAATGAACTTCAGCATACGATTACAGGCTGGCCGGGAGGTAAACCAAATGCTGATGACAGCACTCGTCCTGAGCGTGCTCTGCCTTATCCGAAACGGGTTGTCGTCTTCTCGCCCCATCCTGATGATGATGTCATTTCCATGGGAGGCACTATCCGTCGTCTCATGCAACAGGATCATGACGTCCATGTAGCTTATGAGACCAGTGGAAATATCGCTGTTGCCGATGAGGAAGTGCGTCTGTATATGCATTTTATCAATGGTTTCAATCAGCTCTTTGCCAATGGCTCCGATGAAGTCATCAAGATTCGCTATCGCGAGATAATGCACTTCCTAAAGGAAAAGAGCGCAGGTGATTTAGACAACCGTGCGATCCTTACTGTCAAGGGACTGATTCGGCGTGGCGAGGCTCGCAATGCCTGTGGCTATAATGGGATAAAGAAGGATCATATCCATTTTCTCGACCTGCCTTTCTACGAGAGTGGTAAGATCGAGAAACTACCCATGTCGGAGCGTGATGTAGAGCCCATTATGGCCTTGCTTTCAGAGATTGAGCCGCATCAGATATATGTGGCAGCAGACCTTGCAGACCCCCACGGCACCCATCGGAAATGTACTGACGCCGTGCTTGCCGCTGTCGATGAACTCAAGAAGAGTGGGGCAGCGTGGTTGAGCGACTGTCGCGTGTGGATGTATCGGGGTGCCTGGGCAGAATGGGATGTAGCTGATATCGAGATGTGCGTTCCCATGAGTCCGGAGGAACTTCGTGAGAAGCGTAATGCAATCCTACGTCATCAGAGCCAGATGGAGAGCACCCCATTCCTTGGTAATGACGAACGTCTCTTCTGGCAGCGTGCCGAAGACCGTAACCGTGAGACTGCCCGTCGTTATGACGAACTAGGATTGGCTTGCTATGAAGCTATGGAGGCTTTTGTTGAATACAAATTCTAAATAGACTGACGATATGAGACACATGGTGCTGACTATGCTTGCGCTGCTATTGAGCATTGCTTTGCAGGCTAATGAAATCTATGATATCGTACCCCTGCCGCAGGATATTCGGCTTCAGAAAGGACAGCCGTTTATACTCGACGGCAATGTGCAGATACTCACTGCTTCCGACCTCCAGCGCGAGGCTTTGTTCTTGCGTGATTATATCAGGGAGCAGACTGGGCTGGAACTCGCTGTCACTGACCGTCATAACCGTAAAGTGCGTACCATAGCCCTCACCGTCTCGCCGTCGGTTACTCATCCTGAGGGTTACCGGCTTGATGTCAGCAAGGATGGCATCAATATCCTTGGCGGTTCTTCAGCTGGTGTCTTCTATGGCATCCAGACCCTTCGTAAGTCTTTGGGCATAGCAAAAAGTCAAGGTGTCTTTGAGTTCCCGCCTGTTACCATCTCTGATGCTCCTCGTTTTTCCTGGCGGGGTATGCATCTCGACTGTGCCCGCCATTTTTTCTCTGTGGCCTTTGTCAAGAAGTTCATCGACCTGCTCGCTATGCACAACATGAACACTTTCCATTGGCATCTTACCGACGACCAGGGCTGGCGCATCGAGATTCCAAAGTGGCCCAAGCTCATCACAATCGGTTCTAATCGTAGTGGTACGATTATCGGCACCAACTCTGACCTTGACGACCAGACACCCTATGGTGGCTATTACACCAAGGCTGAAGTCCGTGAGATTGTGGCCTATGCCGCAGAGCGACACATCACCGTCGTGCCAGAGATCGACATGCCCGGTCATATGTTGGCTGCTCTTGCCAGCTATCCAGAACTTGGTTGCACGGGTGGCCCTTATCAGGTAGGCCATTATTGGGGCGTCTATAAGGATGTGCTTTGTGTGGGGAATCCCCGCGTCTATGAGTTCGTTGAAGATGTGCTTACGGAGATTCTTGATCTCTTCCCTTCTGAGGTGATTCATATCGGTGGCGACGAGACTCCCACGGAGAAATGGGAACAGTGTCCGAAGTGTCAGGCCTTGGACCTACAAGGAAATACGCTTCAAGGCTATTTCACGCAACGTGTATTTGAATTCCTGACGGCACATGGCCGTCGTGCCCTTGGTTGGGATGAATTGCTCGAAAACCATGCACCACAAGATGCTATGATTATGTCGTGGCGTGGTACGGCACCAGGAGCTAAGGCTGCTGAGGCTGGTCATGATGTCGTGATGTCGCCGACAACCCATTGCTATTTCGACTATCAGCAAGTAGAGGATGTGTTGTTCGAGCCAAGCCGCTGCGGAGGTTTTATTCCTATAGATCGTGTCTATGCTCTGGATCCAGCACCTGATAGTCTTAGCAATGCGGCCCGCAGCCATATCCTTGGTGTTCAGGCCAACCTTTGGTCTGAGTACATGACAACGGAAAGTACTGTCGAGTATCAGGCATTACCTCGTATGTCTGCTCTTGCCGAAGTGCAGTGGACGGAGCCTGCACGGAAGGACTACGATGCCTTCCGCCGGCGACTCACGCGCTTCACGGCCTTGTACGAACGTTATGGCTATACTTACGCAAAGCATCTGTGGCCAGAACGTCAGATGCCTAGCCGTTGGCAGTTTTAATATTGAAACAAACTTACAAAGTTAATTTATTTTATTTGTAACATAGAATACAACTAGTTAAAAACCAATAACATACATCTGTTATTTGTTTAAATTATCTTACATCTGCTAATTAAATTTAATCGGACAAAAGTTTTGCTTTTTCGGCTTGGTTTGAATGCGAAAATATATTACCTTTGCATCGTTACTCAAAGCAAGAGCCGAATCTATACCTATACAAATCTTTACTATGAGAATGTTTGCTGTATCGCACAGCAAAAGAAGAGGTAAATTAACCTTATGATGAAGGAAAGGGGGACCGTGATGGTTCCCCTCTCTGAATTGTTATAGGCACTTGAGCGATTTTTGGATAGATTGTTGGATGATAATGGAAATTTTTGTATCTTTGCCGAAAACTTGAGTACTTAAAGCTTATGACAAAAGAAACGAACTTGAAAATGTTGTGCCTTGCGTTGCTGGTGGTTGTGTTGTTGGCAGGCTGTACAAGCTCGTCATCCCATACTCCTCAGATGACAGAGATGCCGGAAGGGCCGTTGCAGAGCTATAGGTATCGTATGTCTTCTCGGTTGAATAGTACTGTCCTGATGGATGTTCATGTTTGGCATGACGACTCGACGAACCAGGGACTACTGACTTTGGAAGGTGACGAAAGCCCCTTGGTAGCGGGTATGGAGATTCCTCAGCCGATAAATGTTGGTGAAGAGGTGTTTGATTCACTTTACAGGATTATAGCAGACGCCAGGCTTTTCGAACTTGACACCCATTATGGGAAGACATATTTCGTGGATGCCTATGCTTACCCAGCTTGGAACTTAGTGGCAGAATTCGCTGACGCTACTATTATCAGTGATAGTGAGGGGGAGGAACCTGAAGACGGAAAGGAGGGGCTGAACAATGTCGTTAAATATCTGTCGAAAGTGGCAAGGACCAAGGGACTGGAATGGTTGGCTACCCAGCCTATCGACTTGAGTGCCTATGGTGAGTTTGCTGATATGGGAACCTTACTTGTCAAGCAGGATAATGATCATCAGGACGATTCGTCAATTGTCTTCGAACGTAAGACTTGGCCCACGGAGGAATTGCAGGCTACGATCGCGCTGATACCTGCTGGCCAGAACCGGTATAAGGAGAAGGGTACAGGCAATACGTGGGAACTGAAATGGGTGGAAGACGAACTGACGCTTGTGTGTCGCTCTCCACAAGGCAAACCGCTGTATGCAATGACGGCTCATACGGGGCGTCTATTGGGATGGGACTGGGATATGAAGGTCTATCACCTGTTGACAGGCTCGTTTACAGACGACCAAGGACGCTCTGTGACATTGCAACGCAGTGGTTCTGTAAAAGGACTGCTTGGCAAGGATGAGGAGAGCCTCCATCTGAGAAACTATCATGGACGTACGGCATTCCGCTTTGTGGTAGGCGATTATCCGGATGAGCGATACTATGGCTTCGTGCCAACTGCTGACGGACTTGATATCTATGACACCAAGGTGGATCCTGCCTCTGAAGATGACCGTGTGCTGACAACGAAGGTATGCCATCTGAAACGCACAGGGGATTCAGACTATCAATGGCTGCACTCGGAGATGCTGGATTCTTACTATGTGGCTTTCTTTAGTCCGGCAGAAAGGGTAAAGATGCTGGAGACTGTGGAGAAACCAGATGTGAAGACGCCTCAGGATGAGTGGAACGCTTGGGTCCTGCGTACGTTCTAAACGATTATTGCCCTCCTAAACGGTCAAAATAGGTGGCAATGTCATCCCATGTCTTAAAGGTGTCGCTGCCGAACTGAATGAGGGTGCCCATGGCTTCTGTTTTCGTGGTGTCAATGAGATAGTCGCCATAGAGCAGTTCTTTCTGGCTGGTGAAGATGGTATGCCCCCAAGCAGGAACCGTGATATATTCGAAGAGCCATTGATTGATGTCACGATAGTGTTCCGTTTCTGTTGGTGCAGAAGCGACGAAGTAGAGTTGATAGGTCTCAAGGAGAGTACGCACCGTCTTCTGTGCTGAACTCACGGGTTTTCCGTATGGGTCGCGCAGAGTACTGAGGTCGATGTAAATGACAGGGCGCTCTCGTTGTTCCTGGCGGTCGTCTATCCAACGGATAACAGGTACAACGGCATGCATGAAAGAGTGGTCGTTCATCCGATGCTCTCCATGGAAACGGATAGCGATAGGGTAGTGCTCGTGGAAAAGATCGTAGGTGTTGACTGTGGTGTCCTCGTCTCCGAATAGCCCCCATACGCGATGTTGCTCTTCTTCATTGATACCCTCAAAGCAATGCTCTGTCATTTCCTTGTAGTCTTTGGCCATCGCCTTGGTGACGATGAAATCCTGTACCCCGTCTTGACGAGGATTGGAGAAATGCTGGGCTCCTATCATGCCGTGCTCCTTCATCGTGTCACCCATGCGGAGGGCTGGGTTGACGAGGATGCGGTCGTAGCCACGAAGCATCTCAGTGTACATACCACCCATAGAGGTGCCAATAATCAGGTCTGGCTTTTCCTGTTGGCAGAGTTGCCTGAGGAGCGCCATTGCCTCTTCGGGATGGATGGGAAGATCGGGAGCGATGACGTTGGCGTTGGGAAACACCTCGCGGATGCGAGTGACGGTGCCTGACTGTCCTGACGAGCCGAAGCCGTGGACGTAAAGTATCTTTTTCCCCTTCATCAGTTCGGGGAATTGCTTGAGGTATGGATTTGTCTGTTGCATATTCACTGCAAAAGTACGAAGTTTTTCTGAATCGGCGAAGAATGATTCCTTAATTTAGATTAAGATTTTGGTTTATTAATAGAATAAGTCGTCACTTATTTGGTAGAGTGAAAGAAAAATGTTACCTTTGCAACAACAATTCACATTCTACGGTGTAATAATAAGTAATGAGCTGGAGACCATGGCCTGAGCTATGGTCTCTTTTCTTTTTTTGGAAAAAAGTTGAAAAATGTTTGTATCCTAAACAATTTTTATTTAACTTTGCAATCAAATTGAAAATGTACATTAAACACTAAACATTAAAATTCAAACAATTATGAAAAAGTATTTAGCAGAAATGGTGGGCACGATGGTGCTTGTTTTGATGGGCTGCGGCGTCGCTGTGAGCCTGGGTTGTGATCCTGTGAACAATATTCCAGCTGTGGTGGGTACTGCCTTTGCCTTTGGATTGGCTGTTGTCGCAATGGCCTATACTATTGGAGGTATCAGTGGTTGCCACATTAATCCTGCTATCACTCTGGGTTGTTTCCTCACTGGCCGTATCAATGCCAAGGATTGTGGAATGTATATGCTCTTCCAGGTGATTGGGGCCTTCATTGGTAGCTTGTTGCTGTTCATCCTGACGGAGAATGTACCAGGACTCGAGGGTACTGGAGCCAACGACCTGCAGGCTAATGTGCCGATGCTTGGTGGACTGCTGGCTGAGATTATCTTTACCTGTGTATTCGTATTGGTGGTTCTCGGTGCTACAGCCAAGACAAACGGGGCTACTAACAACTTCGCAGGCCTGGCCATTGGTCTGTCGCTCATCCTTGTGCATCTGGTTTGTATCCGTTACACGGGTACTTCTGTGAACCCTGCCCGTTCTATCGCTCCTGCAGTTTTCCAGGGTGGTACTGCTTTGGCAAACCTTTGGATCTTCATCGTTGGTCCGTTCGTCGGTGCTGCATGTGCTGCGGGAATATGGAAGATGATTGAGCCGGAAAGCAAGTAAAAAAACACGGATTTGTATCCGAAATCTTTACAATTGTAATTTCTACACATCTATATTGCGTCCACCTTTTTTTGAAAGGGTGGACGTTTTATATTATTGATAATCAGTGTATTTGTGAATTTGACATACGCCACAAATCCACTTTTTTTTCTCATAAAATTTTTTGTGTTGCTTTTTTCCATAATTTTGCATCGGAAAACCTAATGCAGGTATCATTCTAACTTATAATATTAACATAATTAAAAAAACGTATGAAAAAAAGCAGGTTAATGACGATGTTGTTGGCACTCATGGTGTCTATGGCATCATTTGCCCAGGAATTCACAGGAATCTTGGGTACTGTGATTGACGAGAACGGTGAGCCGGTGATCGGCGCTACCGTGATCGAGAAAGCTAAACCTCAGAATGCGACCATCACTAACATCGACGGTCAGTTCGCTATGAAGGTGGCAGAAGGCACGACACTGGTTGTGTCTTATGTTGGCTATCAGAGCCAAGAGGTGAAAGCCAAAAACCAAATGACCGTCACACTGAAGGAAGACGCTCAGATGCTGAACGATGTGGTGGTCGTCGGTTATGGTGTACAGAAGAAGAGTGTTGTGACCGCAGCCATCTCTAAGGTGAACGGTGACGACCTGAATCTGATGAAGCCTTCTCGTATTGAGGATGCCCTCAAAGGTAAGGTAAGTGGTGTACAGATCACCCAGTCATCAGGTCAGCCTAACTCTGATTCTAAGGTACGCATACGTGGTATAGGTTCTGTGAACAGTTCAGAGCCTCTGTACATCGTTGATGGTATGCCTGTTGGCGGTGGTATCAACTATTTGAATCCGACGGATATCGAGTCTGTGGAAATTCTGAAGGATGCTGCATCAGCAGCTATCTACGGTTCACGTGCTGCCAATGGTGTGGTACTGGTTACCACAAAGTCTGGTAAGGCTGGTAAGACAAACGTAAGCTATGATTTCAGCTACGGTTGGCAGAATCCTTGGAAGAAGAAGGCTGTCCTGAATGCTAAAGAATACATGACTATCATGAACGAGGCTCAGGTTAACGACGGCAATGCACCGCGTTATTCAGCTGACTACATTAATAATTATAAAGGTGCGGATACCGATTGGCAGGACGAGACCTTTAATTACGACGCACCTGTGATTCAGCATCAGCTGAGCATCAATGGTGGTAATGACAAGATGACTTATTTCCTCTCTGTTGGTTATTTCAAGCAGGAAGGTATCGTTGGTGGTAACTATGGTCGTTCAAACTATGAGCGTCTTACTGCTCGTAGCAACTCTGTCTATACTGTATTTGAAGAGAAGAGCCGTAACTTCCTGAACCAGTTGAAGGTCGGTGTGAACCTCGGTTACACCCGCGACACCTCTACAGGCATTGAGACCAACTCTGAGTATGGCTCAATCTTGGGTAGTGCTATTTCCTTCTCTCCGCTGGTTGCTCCTTATGCCTCAGAGGCTGAGGCTGCCCAGATTCTGGCAGAGCATCCGAATGCTGTGACCAAGGATGGACGCGTATTCTCACTGCCTCCCTCGGGATTCCAGGAGTTGACAAATCCATTGGCTCAGTTGAATCGTCCAAGCGCAGGCAAAAACAATTCTGATAAGCTCGTCGGTTCATTCTATGCTGAACTCGACATTCTGCCAGGCCTGAAGTTCCGCACAAGTTTCGGTATCGACCTCGCTTTCTGGGGATACGATGGTTATGGATATGAGGACTACCTCGGTACAATGACTCACACTGATCAGAGTTATGTGACCAGCCAGATGAATCGTGGCTTACGTTGGCAGTCTGAGAACTACTTCACCTACAACAAGACTTTCGCTGACGTTCACAACCTGAACATCGTACTTGGACAGTCTGCTTCTCGTTACGAGTCTCGTAACCTCGGTGGTAACGACTCTCAGCTCTTCGACCACAATCCTATTCATGCACACATCGATTCAGCTATTGCTCCTGAGACAGAGTCTTCAGTATGGGGTGGTAACGGTGGCGTGACTCACACTTCTTTGGCTTCTTACTTCGGCCGTATCGATTATAACTTCGCTGAGCGTTACATGCTGCAGTTCACGATGCGTCGTGATGGTAGCTCGCACTTCGGTCCGAATCACAAGTGGGGTACCTTCCCCTCATTCTCTCTCGGTTGGAACGTTTGGAACGAGCCCTATCTTGAGAAAGTTAAGCCCAGCTGGTGGGATGTCCTGAAGTTCCGCTTCTCTTGGGGTCAGAACGGTAATGAGTCTATTCCTGACTTCACATACCGTGCTCTGATGAATGGTGGTCAGAACTACTATTTCGGTGGTAGCTATATTGTGAATCCTGATCCTACTCAGCCTGGTACTGAGGCTGGTACGATGGTCTATGGTACATCTCCTGCACGTGCAGCTAACCCCGATATTAAGTGGGAGACCTCAACGCAGACCGACATCGGTGTTGATATGCGCTTCCTGAACAGCCGTCTGAGCTTTGGCTTCGACTACTATTTCAAGAAGACCACAGACATGCTCTTCGAGTTGAACGTGCCGACTTACATCGGACAGTCTAAGCCTTACGGAAACCTTGGTACTATGGAGAACTGGGGTCTTGAGTTCGAGCTCGGTTGGAAAGACAACATTAAGGATTTCTCTTACTGGTTCAATGCCAATGCTTCTTATGCAAAGAATAAGCTGGTTGAACTGGGTAATGCTTCTGGTGAGCAGAACTACGAGAGTGCTGGTGCCTCTGGTGTAGGTGACTATGTTCACGCTAAGAATGGTGAGGTTTGGCCTTACTTCTACGGTTACAAGACCAACGGTCTTTTCCAGAATCAGCAGGAAGTTGACAGCTATGTAAACGCTCAGGGCGAGAAACTGCAGCCCTCGGCAAAGCCTGGTGACGTTCGTTTCGTTGACTACAACGGTGACGGTAGAATCACAGACGAAGACCGTACAAAGATCGGTAAGGGTATGCCCGACTGGACCTTCGGTTTCTCAATGGGTGCTGAGTGGAAAGGCTTCGACCTGAGTATGGCTTGGCAGGGAACTATCGGCAATGATGTGTTCGACTTCGCACAGCGTGGTGACGTGCCTGCTATGAACCGTCCTTCATGGATTATGGATCGCTGGCACGGTGAGGGTACATCCAACTCTATTCCTCGCATGACATCGGCTAACCCCAATGGTAACTGGAAGTCATCTGACCTCTATATCCACAACGGTTCTTACCTTCGTCTGAAGAATGCTCAGATTGGCTATACACTTCCTGCTAAGCTGACACGCCTTGCATCTATCCAGCGCTTGCGCGTCTATGTTGGTGCTGAGAACCTCTTCACTTTCACCGGCTATGAGGGCTTCGATCCTGAGCTTGCTTCTGGCGGCTACACGACACTGGGTGTCGATAAGGGTATCTACCCGCAGGCACGTACAATTACCGTCGGTGCTAACGTTACATTCTAATCACATAAATATATACGACAATGAAAGATCTTAAATTATATATTGCAGTAGCGGTCTTGTCATCTGGCATGGTACTCACTTCTTGCAGTGACGACTTCCTGGAGCCAGAGCCGACTACAAAGGGTGCTGCCGGAGCAGCCGGTGACCCTCTGAACATCAACTCAGGTCTGGCAGCCTCGTACCAGATACTTGGCTTCGACTCTTATGCTAACGGCTCTTATGAGTCATCTGCCTACATCGGTGACATCCAGTCGGATGATATCTGGAAGGGCGGTGGTGATGCCAACGACGGTATGAACGGTATGAACCTTGCTGTGTCAATGTTCAATACCAGTGGTAACCTCACCCTCAGCGGTACATGGAATATCTACACTTCTGGTATTACTCGCGTGAACAGCGCCCTCGGTCTGGTGGCAACGGCTACTACCGACAATCCTGCAGAGGTGGCTCTTATTAAGAAATACAAGGCTGAAGGTCTCTTCCTGCGTGCCTACTATCTCTATATGCTTTGGCGTAGCTTCGGTGCTATCCCCTTCCAGGAGGACCTCTTTGCACCTCCCTATGTATGCCGTCAGCTGACTCCCGATGAGGTCTATGCTCAGATTATCAAGGACGTGGATGGTTCTATCGAGAACTTCACCGATGCCGAGATGAACACGAACGATGGTACGAACAATGGTCGTGCCAGCTTGGCAGCAGCTTATATGCTGAAAGCTCGTGCTGTGATGTACCAGAAGGATCAGGCTAAATATCAGGAGGTTGCCAAGGGCTTGGCTGCTATCATTAAGAGTGGTAAGTTCCAGCTTGTCAAGGATTATGCAAGCATGTGGCTGCAGACGGGTGAGTTCGGCAGCGAGTCGATCTTCGAGGCCAACCTTGTTCCTGGTTCTAAGGACTGGGGTACTGCATGGAACAGCGGTGGTACCAACCTGCCTTCATACATCTCTCCCAATGGTCTGGGTGGTGATGCTGGTTTCGAAGGCGGCTGGGGATTTGGTCCCGTACGTCCTGAGACTTATAATATGTATGAGGCTGGCGACCAGCGTCGCGATGTTTCTGTCCGCGATCTTCGTGGTGACGGTACTGGCGGTAACGTTGGTGATAAGAATACTACAGTCTGGGGTGCCAGCTATACACTGCGTTTCCAGGATACTGGTTTCTGGCTGGGTAAGTATTGCGCTCGCACTGGTTATCACAAGCCCACCGGCACTGGCGACCTGAACTGGAGTAACAACCTCCGTATCTTCCGCTACGCTGAGACCCTGCTGGCTTATGCTGAGTTGACACTTACTACAGGTGATGTGGATGGTGTAAGTGGCGTAGATTGTCTGAACCAGGTACGCGACCGTGCCTTCGGCAACCAAAACCATCGTGTGCCTCTGACAATGGAGAACATCCAGAAGGAGAACCATCTTGAGTTCGTCGGTGAAGGTCACCGCTACTATGACGTTGTACGCTGGGGTATTACCAATGTGCTCCATGTTGACAATGTACCTGGTCTGAATACCTCTCGTGACTGGAAGGAGACCAACAAATACGTTGCTATCCCACAGGCTGAAATCGATGCCACTAAGGGTACTGAGTTCGAACTGAAGCAGAACCCTGGCTATTAATCCAATTAACAGATAAAAACCAAGAAGAATATGAAAAAGGTAATATATAGTGTTATTGCTGCAGGCTTATTCGCCTTCGGGTTTACTTCATGCAGCCCACAGGACAGCGATAGCCATAGCTTAGGCGGTTCTCCCGTTGAAGCCTCGGCACTTTCCATTAGTGCAAATGTCTCAGCCGATGAGACAGGACAGGAAAATGTGGTAACTGTCACCAACGCTTCAAAGGCCCAGGGTGGCGTGCGTTATTACATCAGCCTTGACGGCAAGTCACTTGTTGAGACTCCTGCTGGTGGTTCTATCACGCAGATTGTGAAGAAGAAGGGTGAGTATACAGCTCAGCTCTATGCGTTCTCTGCTTGCGATCAGCAAATGATCTCTACCAGCTATTCGATTGCTGAAAACTGGAAAGATCCCAGTGCTTCCGATGAGCCAGAGGGATGGATGGGCTTCACCGCAGGTACGAACCTGCTGGCTGAGTGGCAGCCCGACAATAACTACTGGTTCTCACCTTCAGACTGGTCTGGTGGTCTTGATCCCGGATTTGATGGTGACATCCATAGTGGTTTGAACTTCACCATTCCTGCCAATACAGGTAGCGACCAGTGGCAGGCTCAGGTTCACATCGAGCACAACGGTCCGACACTGAGTGCTGGTAAGAACTATGACTTCTCTGTAGTCATTATCTCTGGTGCTGGCAATATTAAGGCCACTGTTAAGCCTCAGAAAGAAGGCGACGACAATACCTTCTTTACAGCTGATCAGTATCCTCTCCATGAAGGAGTGAATGTCATTGCTCTGAGCAATGTACAGGGCTTCGATGGTCAGTTCAAGCTTGCCCTCGACTTCGCAGGTGCTCCTATTGGCACAGCATTCACCGTCGAGCGCGTATTCCTCAGCGAGCATAATGACGCTAACGTGGCTCCATTCGACTATGATTCTAGCAAGAACATGCTGAAGGATCAGCCTTTCGGTGCCGACTTCCGCTTCTGGTTTGCTGATGGCGGCTGGGGTCAGATTGCCGATCCTGAGCACGATGGTGACTCTACTTCAGAGTTCTCACTGACCATTCCTAATGGTATTGGTGGTGACCAGTGGCAGGGACAGGTGCATATCCCGTTCGATAACGTGAAACTGAGCGCTGGCAAGAAGTATAACTTCTCTATCGTTGTGATCGCCGACCAGAACATTCCTGGTCTTACAGTGAAGCCACAGAATGATGCTGATGACAACTCATTCCTCTCTGCCGACCGTCATGCAGTGGCCGCCAATGTGCCAACAGCTATCGTGTTGACCTCTCGTGAAGGATTCGACGGTAAGTTCCGTCTCTGTCTCGACTTCGGAGGCACACCAGCAGGTACGAATGTGACCATTCTTGACATGTACCTTGCTGAAGAATAATATTAAATCTCTGGGTGGGCACCCGTTGTGGTGCTCACCCTCTTTTTCTGTTAAAGACTCTATATGATTAGGCATTTTATCATATCACTATGCCTTTCGTCCTCACTGCAGCTGGCCGCGCAGACGGATAATTCGCTTGCCACCACTCATGAACCGTCGGGATATGTGCCTGAGGGTTATGAACTGAATTGGAGCGATGAGTTCGCGAGCGGCACTACGCTCAACAGCAACGATTGGACTCACGAAATGAAAAGCAAAGGCTGGGTGAATAACGAATTGCAGTATTACGTCAATCACACAACGCCTGAAGGAAACTTGGTTACAGAGATAAAGGATGATGCACTCATCATTCGTTGTCTGAAGGAAAACGGCAGAATCTATTCTGGACGTGTCTATGCGAAGGTACGCCAGGGTTGGACTTACGGTTATATCGAAGGACGTATCAAGTTGCCGAAGGGCAAGGGAACATGGCCTGCCTTCTGGATGATGCCCGTGAACTTCAGATCATGGCCTGCTGATGGAGAGATTGACATCATGGAGGAGGTGGGATACCATCCGAACTATGTGTCATCGAGCCTTCATGCTAATGCTCATGTTCATTCCAATGGCACACAAGTCACCCATGAGATGCTTTGCGAAGGTGCTGAAGACGGTTATCATGTCTATGGTATAGAGTGGACGGCACAGAAGATCACGACCTATGTTGATGGCAAGAAGCAGCTGGAGTATGCCAATCGCGGATTAGGACGTGACGACTGGCCTTATGATGATCCTTTCTATGTCATCTTGAATCTGGCATGGGGTGGTGACTGGGGCGGTGCCCAAGGCGTCGATGAGACTGCGCTCCCCGTGGAGATGCTGATCGATTATGTCCGTGTCTATCAGAAGTCAGATCCAGACAGTGAACCAAAGGATAATCTCAAACTTGGCGATACTAAGATGGAAAGCATTGGAGGCAATGCCTATAGTGCGATTACCAATCTGGAACAAGGAAAAAACTATAAAGTGACGGGTGATCTTGGTCTGACGGGTAAGAGCTCTTGGTATTACGATCCCGATTTTTTTACGCGCAACACTGACGGTTCCCTGAAATTTATTGCCGTCAGTGGCCGCTATCAGGTGACTGCTTATTTCGGAGCAGATTATTTTAGAGTGACGCCTCTCACAGAGAGTGGAGAATGGGTGACTTATAACAAGGATGATGGTACAGGCTGTCTCTGGGTCATCGGTAACAACGGCATCGGAAAACCCTCATCTCTCTATGCAGGTAATTGGGGAGCTATCAATAACTGGAGTCCTACACCGGAGATGTTCTTCCCAGTGCCACAGATACGCGAGAAAGTCTATCAGATGACGCTCACTGTCGGCCAGCAGCTCAATGCGACGGATGTGAACTTCAAGTTCTTCCATCAGGCTGGTTATGGTAACGATAATAACGATGAGTTCAACGTGAAACAAGGTTCTCCTTGCCATATATCCATGACGAGTGATGTTTTTAAGGTGGATGATGTGGAAAGCGGGAACATCAAGCTGAAGAGTGGAGCCAAGATCACCGACGGTGAAACATATGTGTTTACCATCGATTGTTCCGACCCCAAGAATGCTATAGTCACTATCGCAGGGGGTAGTACCAGCGGTATCCGTCCTGTTGCGATGTCTGACAGAGATATGGATGGCGAAATCTATAACTTGCAAGGCCATCGTCTGCCTCGTCCTGGCAAGGGACTTTATATTCAGAATGGACACAAATACTACACAATTCCAAAGTAACGAGGAAATATGAAGAATTCAATCATTTACCTAGCCATTGTCCTGCTGGCGGCTTGCACTAAGGTTGCAGAGCAGCCAGCAGGTTTTGTGACTATACAGGGAACCGACTTGATACAACCTAATGGAGAGAAACTTTATATTCAGGGTACGAATTTGGGCAACTGGCTGAATCCGGAGGGTTATATGTTCGGTTTCAGCCGTACGAACTCTGCCTGGATGATCGACTTGCTCTTCAAGGAGGCTGTCGGCCCTGACGAGACAGCCCTCTTCTGGCAACAGTTTAAGGATAACTATATCACGCGCAAAGATATCGACTTTATCGCTCAGCAAGGTGCCAATACCATCCGTCTTCCCTTCAACTACAAACTCTTCACCGATGAAGACTATATGGGACAGACTGGTGCGAAGGACGGCTATGCACGCATTGACAGTGTCGTCAATTGGTGTAAGGCCAACAAGTTGTACCTCATTCTTGATATGCACGACTGTCCTGGCGGACAGACTGGCGACAATATTGATGACGGTTATGGCTATCCCTGGATTTATGAAAGTGAAACCTCTCAGCAGCTATTCTGCCAGATATGGCGTGAGATAGCCGACCGCTATAAGAATGAGACCACCATTCTCGGCTATGAACTGATGAACGAGCCCATCGCTCACTATTTCCAGAACAAGGATACCCTGTATACCTTGCTTCAGCCTTTATATAAACGTTGCGTGAAAGCCATTCGTGAGGTTGACAACAACCATATCATCCTGCTTGGTGGTGCCCATTGGAACAGTTTCTTCTGGATGTTCGATGACTGGAAGTTCGACTCAAAGCTGATGTACACCTGTCACCGTTATGGTGGAGAACCCACTAAGGAGGCTATCAAGGAGTACATCGATTTCCGCGATAAGTCACAGTTGCCCATGTATATGGGAGAGTTTGGCCATAATACCGACGAGTGGCAGACGAATTTCGTACGAGTGTTGAAAGAGGTGAACATCGGCTATACTTTCTGGCCTTATAAAAAGGTCGATGGCTCTTGCATGATGGGCATCCAGCGGCCTGAGGGTTGGGATAGTATCGTAGTGAAGTATTCCGAGACTTCTCGCAATACCTATCAGGAGTGGCGCGAGGCTCGTCCTGATCAGGCCACCTTCCGTCGTCTGCTTCGTGAGTTTGCTGAGAATAGCCGTTTTGAGCGTTGCCAGCCTCAGACTGACTACATAAAGACGATGGGACTAAGCTCAAAATAGCCCAAAAACGCGATAAATGTAGTTTTTACACATCTATATTGCATCCACTTTCTTTGAACTTAATAGATAATGCAAACTTCTGGTTTCCAGTAGTTTGCATTTTCTTATAAGACAATATTATCCACTTTGTTAATTATATAGGCTTGTTTTCGGTCTTAAATCATTGTACCTTTGCACCGTCGAACAAGAAAACGATCAAATAACAATAATTTATTAACATTCTAATTTAAAACGAAAATGAAAACGAACGTAAAGACGATGTTGATGGCTTTGGTAGCCACGTCGATGGTTGCTTGCTCCAACAATCAAGATGTCTTCGATGGTGGTGCCATTGAGAAGACCGCTAAGCAGAGTTATGCAGAGAACTTCGCAAAGAAGTATCCTAATGTAGATATGAACCAGAACTGGGACTTCAGCAGTAAGCAGAGCGACTATCGCCTTGGTAGTAAAAATAAGGCTCGTACACGTGCAGGTGAGGGTGGTATTACCACAGGTAGTTGGTACGAGGTCGATAATAATACACTGGCCTGGATGCACGAGCAATTAGTGGAGGGACAGGATAATCGCAAATTGGGCAATCCTTTCTATATGACCGTTCCGGGCAACGACTTCACCATTATCCCCATCTATCAGGGTCAGGCAGGAGCCATGTGGAACCTCCACGTCGTGGTGGATGGCGTCGATTACCTGGTGTGGGAGAAATCTAATAGTGAGATTCAGAAAGGTGATATCCAGATCAAGGATGGTGACAGCGACGAGTGGCATAACCTGCATGGTGGTGGTCAGAGTTGGGAAACCTGGAATAGTCTTTATAATACCGATGGCAGCGACAAGTGGCTTGCTGATGGTAGCCAGAATCTGGTGACAGCTGTGCGTTCTATCCCCTATACTTTCCACGATTTCCCCGTGGGTGCTGAGATGTACTTTTATCTGGATGTCACAGTATCTGGTAGCGGTGATTGGAATGGTAAATATCACGAGATTAATAATGTAGGTGCCCATGAGTCTTCACTGAAGGGCCAGATGCTCGCCCTGCAGAATGTGCCCCGTCCCGCCAATATCGCGGATGACAACGAGGTGATGATCATCGGCTGTGAAGATGCCGATCTGAAGGACTCTGACTGGGACTGCAATGACGTGGTGTTCCTGGTGTATGGCAAGACTGTTCCGAAGCCCATTAAGATCGAGGAGGGCGACGAGATCGAAGAGGTGAAGACCGTACGCTATATGATCGAGGACCTGGGCTCTACCGATGACTTTGATTTCAACGATATCGTGGTCGACGTGACTGAGATCCGAACCATTAGTCCTACCTATACCAACGGTGTGGTGACTAAATGGAATGAGAAGGGTAAGCGTCAGGAGGCCGTGATCCGTCACCTTGGAGGAACACTCCCATTTGTCTTGAAGATTGGCAATAAGGAATATGCTGCCGGTGGTCAGGATACCTTCCAGACAAGCCCGGATTTGAAACTCGACGACGTAACGGGTTGGACAGGTCTCAATGGCGCTCATAACGTGAGCATTGAGGTGGAACAAAAGAACAACGAGGGTGTGTTCAAGGTTCAGTTCCCCAAGGCAGGTGAGGCTCCGATGATCATCGCTGTCGATCCTTCAGAGGCCTGGATGAATGAGCGTCAGAGCGTACCAGAGTCTTGGTTCTACATTTCCGAAGAATAAGTTAAAAACTATATGGTTTGATTTTAAGTTAATAATTGGTTATATTAGTTTTAGTAGTTAGTAATTAAGTGGAAAAGGGCGTCTGCGTGAGTGAAGTGAACCCCGAAAGTTAGACAAAAAACTTTCGGGGTTTATTATGTCTGATAGAAAACAAAAGAAACATGGTTATGTAGAGTGCTTGAAGTACATGCATATGATTAAAGAAGGAAGGTCCATTC